>NNBV01000495.1_pt1 | contig 252215 bp, 240 predicted proteins | sample 1173771 | NCBI WGS metagenome assembly NNBV01 (sample SAMN07173938, study PRJNA388173) | plant metagenome | isolation source: symbiotic tissue sample KVS11 | place: Norway: Troms, Kvaloya island | reverse complement strand
CCTCCTTTATTTCGCGAAAAGAAGCCCACCATCGGCGTGAGCGTTGGACAGAGCCGGGGTTGATCGTGCGATCACTCAGAGCGTGCCTTGGTGCACAGGGCGTCGGGTGCTCCCCGCAGCGAAATAAAGGAGGAGGGGCGAAGCCCCGGGGGACATTCGCGGAGGGGAGTACCCGGCGGCCTGTGCACGCGCCCTGAACAAAGTGCCCTGAACAGCGCGCCCTGAACAAAGAACCCCGAACAACAGGCCCAAGAACAAAACCCATGTGCAGTTTTCACCAAGACTTCACACCCAGCGCCAGCGCTTCACAGACAGTCCGCACACTCGCGAACGCCAACAAAAACACAGTGGGGAGCTTCCATGCTTCAAGTCGCCAATCGAAAACTTGCGTCGCTCAGCGACATGCTCTTCACCGGACTGGGCCGCGTGCTCGGCTTCCTGCGTCCGGTGGCCCGCGGACTCATCGGTTCCTGGCGACCGCCGGGGTGGCTGCGCATCGCAGGTGCCTTCGTGCTGTTCGGCCTGCAGTGGCTGCAACAACGCCTCGCCTGGGTCTTGCTGCTCCTGCTGCTGGTGCTCGCCGGATGGCTCGCCAGCCCCCATGTGCTGAAGTGGTGGCACGGGCTCACGCCCGACCGCGTCGAGCCCGTCGTCGCCACCGCGAAGATCGAGCCGCCGCAGCGCACGCAGATCGAACTCGACAAGGGCCCCAACCCCTTCGTCATGAACTTCTCAGCCTCCGTGGCCCCCATCGCCCGCATCGGCCAGGAAGCGACCGGCATCACCCTCGAGCCCGCCATTGCCGGCCGCTGGACCTGGACCCAACAGAACCGCCTGGAGTTCCTGCCCGCGCAAGACTGGCCCATCGGCCAGCCCTACAAGGTGCAGTTGGCCGACAGCGCCCTCGCACCGCACATCGACATGGCGCTGCGCAAATACGAATTCACCTCCCCCGAATTCACCGCGCAGATCGCCGGCGCCGAGTTCTACCAAGACCCCGTGCAACCCAACGTGCGCCGCGCGTTGTTCCAGCTGCGCTTCTCGCACCCCGTGAACACCGCGGAGCTTGAAAAGCGCCTGGTGCTCACCTACGACCAGGCCTGCAGCACCTCGTTCTTCAGCGTGGGCAAGTGCGCCAGCGAGAAGTTCACCGTCAGCTACGACAAGCTGCGCCTCAACGCCACGCTGCAGTCCGAGCCGCTGCCGATCCCCGAGAAAACGCGCCCCGTGGTGCTCAGCCTCACGGCCGGTGCCGTCGCGCAAAAGGGCGGTCCGGCACTGCGCAACGACCAGTCGCGCGCGGTCGACATCCCCGGCCTGTTCAGCCTGAGCATTGCCAGCATCGAGCCCACCATCGTCACCGGCGAGAACGGCGAGCCCGAGCACGTGATGCACGTCACCGCTTCCATGCCCGTGCACGAGCGCGAAATGGCGCGCGTGGTGCAGGCCTGGCTGCTGCCCGTAACGGAAGAAGCCAAGGCCAACAAGGACGCCAACAAGGATGCCAACAAGGATGCCAACAAGGACGACGCCGACGACAAGTTCGACTGGTCCGCCGACCCCACCAAGGTGACCGACGCCGTGCTGCGCCGCGCAAAGAAGATCAACCTGCAGCCCATTGCCAGCGAGCGCGAAGTGAGCGACATGGTGAGCTTTCGCATGCCCCAGGCCGAAGGCGGGCGCTACCTGCTGGTGCGCATCGCCAAGGGCCTGAAGACGCCCGGCGGCTACCAGCTGGGCGCGGCGCGCCAGGACGTGCGCCTGCTCAAGACCTTCGCACCCGAGCTCACCATCATGAGCCAGGGCTCGCTGCTCGCGCTGTCGGGCGAACGCAAGCTGCCGATTCTCGTGCGCGACCTGCCCGGCATTCGCCTGGAAATCGGCCGCCTGCTGCCGCAGCAACTGCAGCACCTGGTGACGCAGACCAACGGCGACTTCGCGCATCCGCAGTTCTACGGCGGCCTCACGTCGGACAACCTGGTCGACCGCTTCCAGAAGGAGATTCCGCTGAGCATTCCCGCCGGCAAGGCGCACTACGAAACCGTCGACTTCGCCGAGTACCTGCGCAACGACGTGGCCGACCGCCGCGGCGTGTTCCTGCTGAAGGTGCAGGGCTACGACCCCAAGGCCAAGAAGAAGCCCGAAGGCAACGCCGAAGAAGGGCAGTCCGAAGAAGAACGGCAGCAGCAGCAGGCGCAGTCCTCCGACGAGGAAGCCAATGCAGAAGGCAATGAAGAAGGCAACGGCGAAGCCGGCGACCCCGCGCAGCAACTCGACCAGCGCCTGGTGCTCGTCACCGACCTGGGCATCGTCGCCAAGAAGTCGCTCGACGGCACGCGCGACGTGTTCGTGCAGAGCATCGCCACCGGCCAGCCCGTGGCCGGCGCGCTGGTCGAGGTGTGGGGCCGCAACGGCATGATCGTCGCGTCGCAGACCACGGACGCGACCGGCGCCGCCAAGCTGCCCAACCTGGCCGGCTATCAGCGCGAGAAAACGCCTGTGGTGCTGGTCGTGCGCAAAGAGGGCGACCTGAGCTTTCTGCCCTTCAACCGCAGCGACCGCACGCTGGACATCTCGCGCTTCGACGTCGGCGGCCTGCGCGCGGCCGGCGTGCCCAACCAGATGACGGGCTACCTGTTCAGCGACCGCGGCATCTACCGCCCGGGCGACACCATGCACATCGCGATGCTGGTGAAGGCCGGCAACTGGGCCACGTCGCTGCGCGACCTGCCGCTGGAGGCCGAGATCATCGACGCGCGCGGCCTCGGCGTGCGGCGCGAAAAGCTCAAGCTCGGCCCCGGCGGCGCGGCGGAAATCGCCCACACCACGCAGGACACCTCGCCCACCGGCAACTACACCGTCAACCTCTACCTGCCGCGCGAATCGTCGCCCGGCACGCCAGAGGTCGAAGGCCTGTTGATCGGCAGCACCACGGTGAAGGTGCAGGAATTTCTGCCCGACCGCACCAAGGTCACGGCCAAGCTCAGCAGCGAGGCGCTGGAAGGCTGGGTCAAGCCCAAGGACCTGAAGGCGTTCATCGATGTGCAGAACCTGTTCGGCACGCCCGCGCCCGACCGCAAGGTGGAAGGCACACTCACGCTGAGCCCCGGCTTCCCGGTGTTCCGCGGGTTCACCGACTACGCCTTCTTCGACCCGCAGCGCGCCGCCGACAAGCAGGTGGACGACCTGGGCAGCGTGCAGACCAGCGCCGACGGCAAGGCCGAGTTCGACCTGCGCCTGTCGCGCTTCGACGCGGCCACCTACCAGGTGCATGTGCTGGCCAAGGCCTTCGAGCCCGAAGGCGGGCGCAGCGTGTCGGCCGAGGCGCAGACGCTGGTGAGCGACATGCCCTACCTGGTCGGCGTGAAGACGGACGGCGACACCAGCTACGTGAGCAAGGGCGCCACGCGCAACGCCAGCGTGATCGCCATCGACCCGCAGGCGAAGAAGACGGCCGTGGCCGATTTGAAGCTCGAGCGCGTGGAGCGCAAGGTGCTGTCGGTGCTGGTGAAGCAGGACAACGGTCTGTACCGCTACGAGTCGCGCCGCAAGGAGGTGGTGCTCGACGAGAAGCCCTTCGCCATTGCCGCCATCGGCAACAACGTGGCGCTGGACACCGGCGCGCCCGGCAACTTCGCCTACGTGGTGCGCAACGCGCAAGGGGTGGAGCTCGGCCGCGTGGAGTACAGCGTGGCGGGCAACGCCAACGTGTCGCGCTCCCTTGACCGCAACGCAGAACTGCAGCTCACGCTGGACCGCAAGGACTACGAGCCGGGGCAGGAGATTGCGGTGAGCATCCGCGCGCCGTACGTGGGCGCGGGCCTCATCACCATCGAGCGCGACAAGGTGTATGCGCACGCGTGGTTCAAGACCGACAAGACCGCCTCGGTGCAGAAGATCACGCTGCCCAAGGACTTCGAGGGCACGGGCTACATCAACGTGCACTTCGTGCGCGACCCGGCGTCCGACGAGGTGTACATGAGCCCGCTGTCTTATGGCATCGTGCCCTTCGCCACCGCGCTCACCAAGCGCACCGCCAACCTGCAGCTCACCAGCACCGAGCTGGTGAAGCCGGGGCAGACGGTGAAGATGAAGCTCACCAGCGACAAGCCCACGCGCGCCGTGGTGTTCGCGGTGGACGAAGGCATTCTTCAGGTGGCGCGCTACAAGACGCCCGACCCGCTGAAGCACTTCTTTCAGAAGCGCGCGCTCGAAGTAGGCACGCTGCAGACGCTCGACCTGATCCTGCCGGAGTTCAAGAAGCTCATGCAGGGCGCCGCCCCCGGCGGTGACGGCGAAGGCGAACTGGGCAAGCACCTGAACCCGTTCAAGCGCAAGCGCGACAAGCCGGTGGCCTACTGGTCGGGCCTGGTGGACGTGAACGGCAGCCGCGAGTTCAGCTACACCGTGCCCGAGAGCTTCAACGGCAGCCTGCGCGTGATGGCCGTGGCCGTGAACGACGAAACCACCGCCGCCAAGACCACGCGCACCGTGGTGCGCGGCGACATGGTCATATTGCCGAATGCACCGCTGGCCATGGCGCCCGGCGACACCGTGGAAGTGGGCGTGGGCCTGGCGAACAACATCGCGGGCTCGGGCAAGGAGGCGCCCATTGCGCTCACGCTCACCGCCTCCGGCGGGCTCGAAGTGGTGGGCGACGCCACGCAGACCCTGAAGGTCAACGAGCGCGGCGAGGCCAGCACCCAATTCAATGTGCGCGCCAAGCCGGGCGAGCAGGCGGTGCTGGGCTCTTCCGCGCTGGTGTTCACATCGACGCACAAGAGCTTCAGCGCGCGCCTGTCGACCGAGGTGAGCGTGCGGCCCGCGTCGCCCTTCGTCACGCTGGTGCAGGCGGGCAGCTTTCAGCGCGCGGGCGAGCTGAGCAGCCGGGCCGACCTGTACCCCAACTTCCGCCAGAGCGACGTGGCCGTGTCGGCCGCGCCGTGGGCCTTCGCCACCGGCCTCATGCAGTACCTGGAGGCGTACCCGCACGGCTGCACCGAGCAGATCACCAGCCAGACTTTTCCGGCGGTGCTGCTCGCGGGCCGCCCCGAGCTGGTGAAGGAAATGGCGCGCGGCCGCACGGCCGAGCAGGGCCCGCTGCCCGAGGCACGCAAGACCTTCGAGCGCTACCTGGTGCAGCTGCGCGCACGGCAAACGGCCGACGGCGGCTTCTCGCTGTGGCCCGGCGCGGGCACCGACCCCTTCGCCACGCTGTATGCGGTGCATTTGCTGGTCGAAGCGAAGGACCACAAGCTGCCCGTGCCGCAAGACCTGCTGCAGAAGGCCAATGCCTACCTGCAGGGCTGGCTGGGCAGCGGCGACACCACGCTGGACGGCTGGCGCCAGCGCACGCAGGCGGCCTACCTGCTGACGCGCCAGGGCATCATCGCGCCGGCCGCGCTGGCCAACCTGCGCGAAGCCTGGCGCACGAAGAAGGCCCAGGGCTGGAACGACGACCTGGGCGCCGTCTACCTTGCCGCGAGCTACCAGCTCGTGAAGCAGGAGCAGGTGGCCAACGAACTGCTCGACCCGGTGTGGAGCGACCTGCTCGCGCGCACCGAGAAAAAGCAGCGCCGCAACGTGTGGGGGGCCTACTACGACCCGCTGGTGCACGACAGCATGACGCTGCACCTGGTGGGCCGCCACTTTCCTGCGCGCCTGAAGACGCTCAAGCCCGCGGTGTGGGAAGGCATGGCCGCGATGGTGCGCGACGGTTGGTACAACAGCCTGTCGTCGGCCTCGATGCTGCTGGCGGTCGACTCGTACTTCGAGGCCGTGGGGCAGAACGCCGAAGGCAAGCTCACGGCCAGCGCCGTCAACGCGCAAGGCCAGGCCGCCGCGCTCGCGCTGGGCGCGGTGAACCCGATCACGCGCGCCGCCGTGCCGGCGGGAACCGCAAGGCTGAAGCTGTCGAACGACAGCGACTTCAACCTGTACTACAGCTGGGCCGAGCAGGGCTTCGAGCGCAACGTGCCCGCCACGCCGGTGAACCAGGGCATGGAGATCTTCCACGAGGTGCTCGACGCCAAGGGGAACCCGGTCACCAAGGTGAAGCTGGGCGACGAGGTCACGGTGCGGGTGCGCGTGCGCAGCCTGGAGCGCGCGCAGATCAACGACGTGGCGCTGGTCGACGTGCTGCCCGGCGGGCTGGAGCCGGTGCTGCAGGCCGTGGGTGACGACGACGATGCCAACGCCGATGCCCCCATCTGGAAGAAGCGCCTGGGCGGCGGCGGCTCGTGGAAGGTGCAGTACGCCGACATCCGCGAAGACCGCGTGGTGTTCTACGGCGGCGTGGGCAAGGACCTGCTCGAGGTGACCTACAAGGCGCGCGCCACCAACGTGGGCGACTACGTGGTGCCGGCGGCGTACGGCGAGGCGATGTACGACCGGCGCGTGTTCTCGCGGTCGGCGGGCGGGCGCTTTCAGGTGGTGGGCAAGTGAAAGCAACGACGATGCGCGTCCTTGCCTTGTCCCCTCTCCCGCTTGCGGGAGAGGGCTAGGGTGAGGGTGCAGCCTCTGTATGACCACAGTGCCTGATCCATCCCCCCTGCCCTCACCCCAACCCTCTCCCGCAAGCGGGAGAGGGAGCGGGGGCAAGAGCCGGGCGCGCAAGGCGCTTGTCGTCTTCGCGTTCATCGCCGCGCTCCTCGCCCTGCTGCGCCTCTGGCCGCACGCGCAGCTCAGCGAAACCGTCGGCAGCTCGCGCGCCGTCTACGCAAAGGGCGGCGAGCTGCTGCGCCTCACGCTCGCGGGCGACGAGCAGTACCGCCTGTGGGTGCCGCTGGAGCGCATCTCCCCCACGCTGGTCGACGCGGTGCTGCTGTACGAAGACCGCCGCTTCAACGCCCACCCCGGCGTGAACCCCGCCGCGCTGGCGCGCAGCGCCTGGCGCATTGCCAGCGGCGAGCGCCGCCAGGGCGGCTCCACGCTCACCATGCAGCTTGCGCGCCGCGTGTACGGCATCGACAGCCGCACGCCGCTGGGCAAGGTCGCGCAGATCTTCGCGGCGCTGTGGCTGGAGGCGCGCTTCAGCAAGCACGACATCCTCGAGGCTTACCTCAACACCGCGCCGTACGGCGGCAACATCGAAGGCGTGCAGGCCGCGAGCCTCATCTACTTCCGCAAGGACGCCGCCCAGCTCAGCCTGCCCGAGGCGCTGACGCTCGCGGTGATTCCGCAGAACCCCGTGAAGCGCATTGCCGAGCGCGGCCGCAATGCAGAGCTGCAAGCGGCGCGCGAACGCCTGTGGGCGCTGTGGGCCGAGCGCGACCCCACCGCCAAACAGCACGCGCCCGACGCGCAGCTCGCGCTCTCCGCGCAGTCGCGCGGCAGCCTGCCCTTTCTTGCGCCGCACGCCACCGACATGCTGCTCGCGCAGGAGCGCGGCGTGCAGGAGGTGCGCACCACCATCGACCTGCGCATGCAGTCCACGCTGGAGCGCGTGATGGGCCAGTACCTGCGCACGCATGCCGACGTGGGCATGACCAACGCCAGCGCGCTGCTGCTCGACGCCTCGACCATGCAGGTGCGCGCCATGATCGGCTCGGCCGACTTTCGCAACGACGCCATTGCGGGCCAGGTCAACGGCGTGCTCGCCAAGCGCTCGCCGGGCTCCACGCTCAAGCCCTTCATCTACGCGCTGGCGCTCGACCAGGGGCTGCTGCACCCGAGAACGATGCTGAAGGACGCGCCCACCTCCTTCGGCCCCTACACGCCGGAGAACTTCGACCACCGCTTTGCCGGGCCGCTGTCGGCGCAGGAGGCGCTCATTCGCAGCCGCAACATTCCCGCAGTGGCCGTGGCGGCCAGGCTCTCGCAGCCGGGGCTGTACGACTTCATGCGGCTGGCGGGCGTGCAGAAGCTGCAGAGCGAATCGCACTACGGCCTGGCACTGGTGCTGGGCGGCGGCGAGGTCACGCCGGAGGAGCTGGCCGGCATGTACGCCACGCTGGCCAACGGCGGCATCTCGCAGCCCATTCGCTACACGCAGCCCGCGCCCGGCGAAAAGCCCGCACAGCCGCTGCGCCTGCTGAGCGAAGAGGCCTCCTTCATCACGCTGGACATGCTGCGCCACACGCCGCGCCCCGACACCACGCTGCCCGCGCGCCCCGCCATCGCGTGGAAGACCGGCACCTCCTGGGGCTTTCGCGACGCGTGGACCGCGGGCGTGTTCGGGCGCCATGTGCTGGTGGTGTGGGTGGGCAACTTCGACGGCAGCAGCAACCCCGCGCTGGTGGGCGTCGATGCGGCCGCGCCGCTTTTCCTGCGCATGGTCGATGCGCTGCGCGCCGAGCGGCTCGACCCCGGCGAGGTGGCGTCGCGCCAGCCGCCCGACCTGCGCCAGGTGGAGGTGTGCGCTGCCACGGGCGGCCTGCCCGACGCGCTGTGCCCGGTGCGCGCCATGACCTGGTTCATTGCCGGCAAGTCGCCCATCCAGGTCAGCAACCTGCACCGTGCGGTGTGGGTCGACGAGACCACCGGCAAGGTGGTGTGCGGCCCGCAGCCCAACGCGCGCCAGCAGGTGGTGGAGCAGTGGGGCAGCGACATGCGCCGCCTGTTCCGCCAGGCCGGCCTGCCGCGCGCGAGCGCGCCGGCCGACGGTTGCGCGCATGACGGCAGCGGGCCCGAGGGTGCGCCGCTCATCACCTCGCCGCTGCGCGGCGTGCGCCACACGCTGCGCGTGAAGAAGCCCGAGCCGCTGGTGCTGCGCGCCGAGGCCGCCGCCGGCACGCAAACCGTCTACTGGTTTGCCGACGACGCGTTCATCGGGCGCGCCGCGCCGGGCGAAGGCATCACCTGGATGCCGGACCTGGCCGAGTCGGGCCGGCGCTACGTGCTGCGCGCGGTCGACGACCAGGGGCGCGCGGAGTCGCGCGAGGTGACGGTCGACATCGCGCCCTGAACCTGGGCCATGGCACGGGTCACGGCGCATGTCATGGCCGCGTCACGCCTGCCCGGCATGGTCACGCGTTTTCGACTTGGAACTTTCCCGCTCATGACGCGCCTCGCCTCTTTTTCCTTCATCGCCCTGGCCGCCGCGCTCGCCTGCGGCAGCGTGTCCGCGCAGACCGCCTTTCCGTCCACCCTCGCCGGCCACGCCGTGCTGCCCGCGCAGAGCTTCGTGGCCGCACCGAAGGACGCACCGGCCGACCTGCAGGTCAGCGGCAAGTTCACCTCGGGCAAGCGCGTGGAGGCACTGGGCACCGTCGAGGGGCTGTCGGCCGGGCGCGGCACCGGCGTGTCGGTGCCCTTCAAGGGCCAGCCGCTGCAGGGCCACTCGGGCATCAAGAAGATGGACGACGGCAGCTTCTGGATCCTGACCGACAACGGCGCGGGCGCCAAGGCCAACTCGCCCGACTTCATGCTCTACCTGAACCACTACAAGGTGGACTTCAAGAGCGGCAAGTTCAACCGCCTGGACACCATCTTCCTGCACGACCCCGACAAGAAGGTGCCGTTTCGCATCGTTCATGAAGGCACCAAGCAGCGCTATCTGACGGGCTCCGACCTCGACCCCGAGAGCTTTCAATTTGCCGGCGGCGCGCTGTGGATCGGCGAGGAGTTCGGCCCCTTCCTGATCAAGGCCGACCTCAAGGGCAAGGTGCTCGCGGTGTTCGACACGCTGGTCGACGGCAAGGCAGTGCGCTCGCCCGACCACCCCGCGGTGACCACGCCGGGCGCGCCCGGTGGCGCGGTCGACTTTCAGATCAAGCGCTCCAAGGGCTTCGAGGGCATGGCCGCGTCCAAGGACGGCAGCAAGCTGTATGCGCTGCTCGAAGGCCCGGTGTGGAACGCCGAGACGAAGGACTACGAGCGGGTGGAAGGCAAGGAGGCGCTGCGCGTGCTGGAGTTCGACGTGGCTTCGGAAAAATGGACCGGCCGCCACTGGAAATACGTGCTCGAAGCCAACGGCAACGCCATCGGCGACTTCAACATGATCGACGCCAACACGGGCCTGATCATCGAGCGCGACAACGGCGAAGGCACCGCCGACAAGGCCTGCCCCGAAGGCCAGAAGCGCACCGACTGCTTCCACGACATCGCCAGGTTCAAGCGCGTCTACAAGGTCGAGTTGAGCGACGCGAACGTGGGCGGCCCGGTGCGCAAGATCGGCTATATCGACCTGCTGAACATTGCCGACCCCGACAAGCTCGCGCGCAAGCCGCTGAACGACGGCGTGCTGAAGTTCCCGTTCTTCACCATCGAGAACGTCGACGTGGTGGACGCGACGCACATCGTGGTGGGCAACGACAACAACCTGCCGTTCTCGAGCAGCCGCGAGCCGAACAAGGCGGACGACAACGAGCTGGTGCTGCTGGAAGCCGGCGCGCTGCTGCAGGCGAAATAAGCGGCCGGCGGGGCGGGGGTGAGGTCTTTCGACAGATGAGTATGATTCTCATCTTCAAGCGAATTCCCCTCCCCTTTCCATGAATTTCCGAACGACCTCGTGCGCCGTCCGGCGCGCGCGTTGACCGCCGGCGTTCGCTACCGCCTTGGCGTGGCGTCGCGCGCGGTGGCCGCCATTGCCGGCGGCTACGGCGTGGCGGCACTGTCCGCCGCCTTGCTTGCGCTGTGCCTGCCCGCTGCCTTCGGCATGGCGCGCAGCGAAGCCGCCATGACCGGCACGCTGGCCTCTTTCATCGTCTTTGCCGTGGCCGTGATGTGGGTCTTCGCGGCGCGCACCGCACTGCGCGCGTGGACGGGCCTGGCCATTGCGGCGCTGCCGATGGGCCTGCTGATCGCGTGGCTCATGCGTTTTGGCGCAGGCGCGTCATGAAGGACGGCTTTCGACAGTCGATGGCGTGGCTGCACACCTGGTCGGGCCTGCTGGTCGGCTGGGTGCTGTTCATGGTGTTCATGGCCGGCACCGCCTCCTACTTCAGGGACGAGATCACCGTGTGGATGAAGCCCGAACTGCACGGCCTCTCGCACGCCAGGGTGCCCGCGGTGCAGTCGGCCGAGGCGGCCATCGCCTACCTGCAAAAAAACGCGGCCGATTCGCCGCGCTGGTTCGTCACGCTGCCGACCGAGCGCGAAGCGTCGGCCAACCTGTTCTGGACCAAGCCCGCGCCGCCCAAGGGCACGCCGCCGCTCAGCCGGCGCGAGCGCCTGGGCCGCGCCACGCTCGACCCCGCCACGGGCGAGGCCTTGGCCGCGGCGCGCGAAACGCGCGGCGGCGAGTTCTTCTACCGCCTGCACTTCGACCTGCACTACATGCCCGCGCTGTGGGCGCGCTGGATCGTGGGTTTCTGCGCCATGTTCATGCTGGTGGCCATCTTCAGCGGCATCGTCACGCACAAGCGCATCTTCAAGGACTTCTTCACCTTCCGCCCCAGGAAGGGCCAGCGCAGCTGGCTCGACGCGCACAACGTGACGGCGGTGCTGGCGCTGCCCTATCACGCGATGATCACGTACACCGGCCTCGTCACGCTGATGTTCCTGTACATGCCCTGGGGCCCGCAGGCCGCCTACAAGGACAGCGGCGGCACGCAGGCCTTTCTTGCCGAGGCCTTTGCCGGCAGCCCGCGCGACCAGCTCAAACCCGCGGGCAAGCCCGCGCCGATGGCACCTGTCGCGCCGATGCTCGCGCAAGCCTCCGCGCACTGGGACGGCGCGGCCGTCGGGCGCATCACCGTCAATTTGCCGAACGACGCCAATGCCGTCGTCGTCTTGCGGCGTGCCGATGGCCCGCGGCTGTCGTACGAACAGCCCACCATGCATTTCAACGGCGTGACCGGCGCGCTGATCGGCGCCTTCGGCGATACCGCCAAGCCCGCGGCCGAGACGCGCAGCGTGCTGTACGGCCTGCACCTCGGGCGCTTCGGCGATCCGCTGGTGCGCGCGCTGTTCTTTCTCTCGGGGCTCGCGGGTTGCCTGATGGTGGCGACCGGGCTGCTGCTGTGGGCCGTGAAGGAGCGCCAGAAGTTCGCCAAGACGCTCAAGCAGGGCGGGCGCGTCGGCTTTGGCCTGCGCCTGGTGGACGGGCTGAACCTGGGCGCCATTGCCGGCCTGCCGGTGGCCATGGCCACCTTCTTCTGGGCCAACCGCCTGCTGCCGCTGGACGTGGCCGACCGCGGCGAGGCCGAGATCACCTGCTTCTTCGCGGCCTGGGGCGCCACCGCCGTGCTGGGCCTGCTGCGGCCCACGCTGCGCATGTGGCAGGCGCAGCTGGCCCTGGGCGCGCTGCTGTTCGCCCTGCTGCCGGTGCTCAATGCCTTCACCGGGCCCGCGCCGCTGACGGTGAGCCTGCGCTCGGGACCGAGCGCGGTGGCGGGCTTCGACCTGGTCACCTTCACATTGGGTCTGGGGCTCGCCGGCGCGGTGTGGATCGTGGAGCGCAAGCGGCGCAAGTCGCTGGCCACGAAGGCCGCCTCGGCGGGCAAAACCAACAGCCCGACAGCGCCACCCGCGCTCGTCACGTCGGAACAAGGCTCGTGATGGACGCGCTTCTCCTGACGCTGGTGTTCGCCGCCTCGCTCGCGGGCTTCTGCGCGCTGAGCCTGGCCATGGACCGCCACAGCGAAGACGTCTACGGCCGCGGCAGCACGCCGGGCCCCTGGCGGCGTTGGCTTCAGCTGGGCGGCACCGTGCTGCTGTGCCTGTCGCTCGGCGCCAGCCTGCAGGCCGCGGGCAGTTCGATCGGCTGGGTGCTGTGGCTGGGCGCGCTCACGGCCGCGGCGCTGGCCACGGTCGCGTTGCTGGGCTATGCGCCGCGGCGCTTTCCGTGGATCGGCTCGGTGGCTGCGGCCATCGCCGTGGGTGGCGGGCTGGTCTACCTGCTGATGGCCTGAAGGCCCGCGCGGCCGCGCGCCTGCCCGCCTGCGCTTCGCCTGCCTGCTTCGTTCAGGCCTTGTGCTTCGTTCAGCCCGGCCGGCGCGCCGCCGTGCCGCCCGACACCAGCCCCTGCGTCAACGGCAGCGCCATGAAGTCGTGCGGAAATCCCAGTGACACGGCGCTGACCGCATTCAGGCGCTGCAGTGCCGACGCATCGAGTTCCACGTCGAGCGCACCCAGGTTGTCCTCGAACTGCGCCAGCGTGCGCGCACCGATGATCGGCATCACCACCGGCGCCGTGCGGTGCAGCAGCCACGCCAGCGCAACCTGCGCGCTCGAGTGGCCCTGCTCCTTCGCGATCTGCGCGACCACGTCGGCAATGTCGAGCGTGCGCGTGTTCAACGCACCGTTGATGGCCACCAGGTCCTTGCGCGAACCGCTGACCCCTGCGGCGACCTGCGCCGCACCCGCCGGCTGCGCCAGGTCGGCGCGCGTGTACTTGCCCGACAGCACGCCGCTGCCCAGCGGCGACCACGCCATCACGCCCAGCCCGAGCTCGTGCGCCATCGGCAGCAGCTCGCGCTCCACGGTGCGCTCGATCAGGCTGTGCTCGATCTGCAGCGCCACCAGCGGCGCCCAGCCGCGCAGGTCGGCCAGCGTCTGCATGCGCGCCACCTGCCAGGCCGGCGTGTCCGAGATGCCCGCGTACAGCACCTTGCCCGATCGCACCAGGTCGTCGAAGCCGCGCATCACCTCGTCGACGGGCGTGAGGTTGTCCCAGATGTGCAGGTACAGCAGGTCGATGTAGTCGGTGCCCAGGCGCTTCAGGCTGGCCTCGACCGAGCGCACCATGTTGCGCCGGTGGTTGCCGCCCGCGTTGGGGTTGCCGGGCTGCATGTTCAGCGTGTACTTGGTGGCCAGCACGACCGACTCGCGCCGGTCCGCCATGAACTGGCCCAGCAGCTTCTCCGAGCTGCCGTTGGTATAGAAGTTGGCGGTGTCGATGAAGTTGCCGCCGCGTTCCAGGTACAGGTCGAACATGCGGCGCGATTCGCTGGCGTCGGCGCCCCAGCCCCAGTCGCTGCCGAAGGTCATGGTGCCCAGCGACATCGGGCTGACGCGCAGGCCCGAGCGGCCGAGGGTGAGGTAGTTGTCGAGCTTCATGGTGAAGGTGCTTTCAGAAAAGAAGGGGCATCGGAGGCGGTGCGGCTGCATCGCCATGGCCCTGAAGGTAGTGGCGCCATTGCTTCTGAAAAAGCCCGGTCGGCTTGATGCTTTGTGAAGCCGGTCTTCATAATGAACGCCATGTCGCCCGAACTTCTGCCCGCCATTGCCGCCTTTGCCCGCGTGGCGCACCACGCCAGCTTCACCCGCGCCGCGGAAGAACTGGGCGTGTCGCCCTCCGCGCTGTCGCAGACCGTGCGCGCGCTGGAAAAAAAGCTGGGCGTGCGGCTGCTCGACCGCACCACGCGCCGCGTGGGCGTAACCGAGCTGGGCCAGCAGTTTCTGGACGGCGCGCGCCCCGGGCTCGACGCGCTGGCGCAGGCGGTCGACGGCATCGACGAGGCGCGCGACAAACCCGCCGGGCTGCTGCGCCTGAACGTCTCGCGCACGGCGGCCGAGCTGCTGCTGTTTCCGCACCTGGGCGATTTCGCCGACACCTGGCCCGACATCACGCTGGAGGTGGTGTGCGACAACCGCATGCTCGAGCTGGTGGCGGGCGGCTTCGACGCCGGCATCCGGCTGGGCGAGAGCCTTGCGCAGGACGTGATCGGCGTGCCGGTGGGCGGCCCGCAGCGCATGGTCACCTTTGCCGCGCCGCGCTACCTGAAGGGCCGAACGCCGCCGCGCGTGCCGCAAGACCTGCGCGAGCACCGCTGCCTGAACTACCGCCTGACCACGGGCGGCCTCTACCGCTGGGAGTACGCGCAGGACGGGCGCGTGCTCGACATCGCGCTGGCGGGCCCGCTGGTGAGCAACGACAGCGAGGTGCTGCTGGCCGCGGCGCGCGCGGGTGCCGGCATTACCTCGGCCTTCGAAGGCGCGGTGCGCGAAGACTTTGCCAGCGGCCGGCTGGTGCCGCTGCTGGCGCCCTGGTGGCCGACGTTTCCGGGCTTCTACCTGTACCACCCGAGCCGCGCGCAGGTGCCGCGCAAGCTGCGGGTGTTCATCGACTTTCTGAAGGAGCGGAACCCGGTGAGCGGGCCCGCCGGCTGACCCGGGCCGAGTGCGAGCCTGGTGCGCCTTCGTTCAGCCCTGCGCGCCGCGCTGCTGCACCAGGTCCATGGCGAAGCGCCCGTTGCCGACCGACCAGTCCGAGTAGTCGTTCTCGTGCATGAAGATGAACACATCGCCCGGTGCAACGCCGGCCTTGCTGCTCAGGTTGCCGGCAATCTGGCTGTAGAGCGCGCGCTTCATCGCGTCGCTGCGCCCTCGGCGCATGGTGATTTCAACGACGACCAGCCGATCGGAGCGGCTGACACCGTTGAAGCCGCGGTCGAAGAAGAAATGCCCGGGCTTGTACGGGCTCACGAGGTTGAACAGCTCGTCCGGCGGCATTCCGATGCTGCCGACCAGCGCGTCGTGAATGCCTTGCACGATGGCCTGGCTTTGGTCGGGAGAGGTGTCTTCGGGGAGGGCGGTGCGAATGAAGGGCATGTGTTTTGCTCAAATAGCGGATGTGCATGCCTGGGATCGTTCCGGCATGGCGGGCATTGTTTGTAGGCCTTCGGGCCTCCTGGCAGAACCGATAAATTTGCAATGCCTATGTGCCATAAAGTCACTTCACCATGAAGCAGCACCTGCGCCACATGAACGCGCTGCGCGCCTTCGAAGCGGCTGGCCGGTTGGGCCGCATGACCCTGGCCGCCACCGAGCTGCACGTCACGCCCGGCGCGGTGAGCCGGCAAGTCCGCCAACTGGAGGAGGCGCTGGGCACCGTGCTGTTCGAGGGGCCGAAGAACCGCCCCACTCTGACCGCGGCAGGCAAGCAGCTGCAACCGGCGTTGTCGGCCGCCTTCCTGCAGATCGAACACGCGGTGGACGCCGTGCGCTACCCGCAGGACACCACGCTGGATGTGTCCTGCCTCGGCACCTTCACGATGCGCTGGCTCATTCCCCGCCTGTACGACTTTCATGAACGCCGCCCGGGCATCCACGTGCGGCTGAATGCCACGGACCAGAGCGCGGCCCTGCCCGCACCCCGCAGCGACGTGGCGATCGGCGTCACGGGCGGTGAGAAGGCGGGCGGGAAGGTGGGCGCCAGGGCGAACGATGCCGAGGTGTTCTTGTTCGACGAGCTGCTCGGCCCCGTGCTGGCCCCGGCATTGGCGCGCCAGTGGCACATCGGCGCGCCGGCCGACCTCGCGAACCGGGCGATCCTGCAGACCCGCACGCGGCCCAATGCCTGGGGGATGTGGTGCGCGTCGGTCGGCGCGGCAGTGCAGGCGGTGCCAGGGACCGAGTTCGAGCACTACTACTTCACGCTCGAAGCAGCCATCGGCGGCCTGGGCCTGTGCATCGCGCCCTGGCACCTGGTGATGGACGACGTGCGGGCGGGGCGGCTGGTCGCACCCCTGGGCTTTCAGGCCAGCGGCTACCGGTACGTGGCCTGGCGCAGCGGGGCCAGGGAAGCGCCGGCGCGGCAGTTCTGCGACTGGCTGCAGGGCCAGGCCCTGGCAATGCCGCAACCTGCGCCCTGGACGGCGGAGTTGCGGGCGCTCAAGCCCGCATCAGCGCCTCGATCTCGTCCGCGTCCACCGGCACGCCCCGCGAAATGAGCTCGCAGCCCGTGGCCGTGACGATCGCGTCGTCCTCGATGCGAATGCCGATGTGGTGGAACTGCTCGGGCACGCCCTCGCCGGGGCGCACATAGATGCCGGGCTCCAGCGTGAGCACCATGCCCGGGTGCAGGATGCGGCTCGGGCGGTTCTTGATGACTTCGTTCGACAGCGGATCTTTGCGCTCGCTCACCTCGCCCACCTGCGTGGGCTCGACGTAGCTGCCGCAGTCGTGCACGTCCATGCCCAGCCAGTGGCTGGTGCGGTGCATGTAGAACTGAAAGTAGGCGCGCGAGTCGATCACGTCGTCCACGCCGCCCACCTTGTCGGCGTCGAGCAGGCCCAGGTCGAGCATGCCCTGCGCCAGCACCTTCACGGCCGCGTCGTGCGGGTCGTTGAAGCGGTTGCCGGCCTTGGTGGCGGCGGCCGAGGCGTACTGGCTTTGCAGCACCAGGTCGTACAGCGCGCGCTGCGGGCCGCTGAACTTGCCGTCGGCCGGAAAGGTGCGCGTGATGTCGCTGGCGTAGCTGTCGAGCTCGCAGCCCGCGTCGATCAGCACCAGCTCGCCCGGGCGCACCGGCGCGGCGTCGGCACGGTAGTGCAGCACGCAGGCATTGGCGCCGGCCGCCACGATGGAGCCGTAGGCCGGGTACTGCGAGCCGCCCAGGCGGAATTCGTGCAGCAGCTCGGCGTCCAGGTGGTATTCGCGCACGTCCTTGCCTTCGCGCAGCATGCGCGCCGACAGCTGCATCGCGCGAATGTGGGCGCGCGCGCTGATCTGCGCGGCGCGGCGCATCACGTTTTGCTCGTGCGCGTCTTTCACCAGGCGCATTTCGTCGAGCGGGCCGCACAGGTCGCGTTGCTCCTCGGGGCACAGCGCGCCGTAGCGCACGCGCGCGCGCACCGACTGCAGCCAGCCGTCGATGCGCGTTTCCAGGCCCTTGTGGGTGGCAAAGGGAAACCACACGGTCGACTTGTTTTCCAGCAGCTTGGGCAGCTTGGCGTCCAGGTCGTTGACGGAGAAGGCGTCGTCCAGGGCCAGCTCGGCGGGCGCCGCGTCGGGGCCCAGGCGGTAGCCGTCCCAGATCTCGCGCTCCAGGTCCTTGGGCGCGCAGAACAGCGTGGCGCGGCCGTCGCCTGCCAGCACGAGCCAGGCGTGGGGCTCGGTGAAGCCGGTCAGGTAGTAGAAGTAGCTGTCGTGGCGAAACAGAAAGTCGCTGTCGCGGTTGCGCTGGCGCTCGGGCGCGGTCGGGATGATGGCCACGCCGTCCTTGCCCAGTTGCGAAGCGAGGCGCGCGCGGCGCTCGGCGTGGATCTTGGTGTCATTGAGCATGGAGTTTCACTTTCGATACGGTGCCAGTCCGGGGTCCGCGGGCACCAGATGCCGCCATGGGAACACATCCTGCGCAAAGTGGCTGACGTACCCGCCGGTCGTTGACTGGATGACCATGAATTGCAGCGACGCCCGCAGGCCCTGCAGGTGCTGCAGCTGCGCCAGGTCCAGGCAGGTGTTGCGCAGCCTCAGCACGCGCAGTTGCGCGCCGAGCGGGCCGCTCAGCAGCGCTTCGTAGTGTTGGAAGGCCGTGATGCTGCCCGGCGCCCGGTCGGCCGGCCACACCGTCTGCTGCTCGGTGGATTCGGAAAAGTCCAGCAGCGTGAGGGCCGGCAGATTCCGCGCCGCGCCAAGGTTGCGAATGAACTGCTGCGTGTCGAAATGGGCGCCGATGCACAGGATCTTCAGTTGCGGCAGCGGCACGCCGAAGAAGTCGGCGTTGGGCGCGTTGGGCACCGTCAGCTCGCTCAGGTGCGGCGTCTTGCGCACCCAGCGCGCGATGTCGCCGCCCTCTTCCATGGTGCGGCCGCTCGCGCACACGAGCGACTGGTTGTGGTCTTCCGGCTGCGTCGGCTTGATGAACAGCGAGCGCAGGCGGGGAAAGCGCACGGGGCTGTCGAGCAGCGGCGTGAAAGTCCAGTCGCGCGTGCCGTTGGCCCCGCTGTCGGGGCCGCTGAACGACAGCGAGGTGATGCAGTCGGCCACGTCCTGGCGGCTCAGGCAGGCGAGGGTTTCGTCGAAGGGCTCGCCCCAGGTTTCGCCGAAGTACTCGACATGCCAGCCCTGGCGCATGGGCGCGAGGCTCACGCGCGTGAAGTCGCTTTCGTAGAGCGGCACGCTCAGCGGGTCTTCGGGCTCGCCGCCGTTGCGTTCGGCCCCGGTTTGCAGGGCCAGGTCGTGCAGACGATGCGGCAGCAGGCGCAAGGCGTCGGGCAGGGGCGCGAGTGTCATGGGTGCTGTGCCGGCGCTGTCGGCAGTTCTTCGGCGTTGAGTTGGCGCAGGCGCTCCGGCGTGCCCACGTCGGTCCAGGGGCCGGTGTAGAGCTCGGCGCTCACCTGCTGGTTGTTCATGGCCGCACGCAGGATGGGCGCCAACGGCGCCTTGATGCCGCCGGAGTTGCCGCTCGCAATGTCGCAATACGGCGGTGCGAACAGCGCGGCGCGGTACAGGCCGATGGTCGAGAAGGTGAATTTCTCTTCGGCCGTGTTCAGTGCGAGGCCGTTGCTCGCCAGGCCGAAATCGCCCTTCGGGTTGTGCGCCGGGTTGGGCACCAGCCACAGGTGGGCGAGCTTGCCGCCGGCCAGGAAGCGGTCGACCGCGGCTTGAGTGAACAAGAAGCCGGGCGCGAACACATCGCCCGCCGCCACCCAGAACACGTCGCCCAAAAGGGGCAGCGCACGCACGATGCCGCCGGCTGTTTCAAGTGCGCCGCCGAAGTCTCGGCCTTCGTCGGAGTACGACATCGAGAGCGCCACACCGTTGCCGGACAAGGGTGCGGGGCCGAAGCGGGCCGATATCTGCGTGCCCAGCCAGTCGGTGTTGACCACCAGTTCGGTGAAGCCGCCGGCGGCCAGCGCGTCCATCGGCCATTGCATCAGGGGCTTGCCGCGCACGTCGAGCAGGGGCTTGGGGCAGGTGTCGGTCAGCGGGCGCATGCGCTCGCCGCGGCCGGCCGCCAAAACCATGGCGCGCACGGTCTCGCGCACAGGGGCCGCCGCCGTCACGCTGCCACCCGGCCGCGCTGCAACGCGTTGCGCTCGCTGTGCAGCGGCTGAAACAGAGACACCAGGCAGTCCATCAGCGCGCGCGCCTTGGCCGAGTGGTCGCCGCCGAAGTTGCACACGTACACGTCGAGCGTCACGCCGCGCTGCTCGGGCCAGGTGTGGATGCACAGGTGCGATTCGGCCAGCAGCACCGTGGCGGTCACGCCGCCCGGCCCGGCGGGCGTGGCGGGAAACCCGTGCACCAACTGGCCCACCGCCTGCAGGCCGGCGGCGCCCACCGCCTTCAGGCAGACCGCGCCCAGCGCGTCCCGGTCGGTGAGCCATTGAAGGCCGCATTGGCAGTCGTGGAGGTCGGCGGTGAGGTGCAGCCCATGCATGGGTGACGACTCTAGCAGTCCGGCCGCGGCACAAGAACATCGCCAGGGTGTTCAGGCCGTATCGACGCCCGTTCGGGCCGGCCCGGTAAAATCGCGGGTTCCCCCCAATCCCACCCACCCTTTTCCCCCGAAAGCCCTATGCCCATGGCAAACCAAGCCCTGATGGCCAACGCGATTCGCGCGCTGGCCATGGATGCCGTCCAACAAGCGAACTCCGGCCACCCGGGCGCACCGATGGGCATGGCCGACATGGCTGTCGCGCTCTGGGGCGACCACCTGCGCTACAACCCCGCGAACCCGCATTGGTTCGACCGCGACCGCTTCGTGCTCTCGAACGGCCACGCCTCGATGATGCTGTACGCCGTGCTGCACCTCACCGGCTACGACCTGCCCATCGGCGAGCTGAAGAACTTCCGCCAGCTGCACAGCAAGACCGCCGGCCACCCCGAGGTCGACGTCACCCCCGGCGTTGAAACCACCACCGGCCCGCTGGGCCAGGGCATCACCAATGCCGTGGGCTTTGCGCTGGCCGAGAAGCTGCTGGCCGCCGAGTTCAACCGCAAGAGCCACGACATCGTCGACCACCACACCTACGCCTTCCTGGGCGACGGTTGCATGATGGAAGGCATCAGCCACGAAGCCTGCGCGCTGGCCGGCGCCTGGCACCTGAACAAGCTCATTGCCCTGTACGACGACAACGGCATCAGCATCGACGGCCAGGTCAAGCCCTGGTACATCGACAACGTGGCCGAACGCTTCCACGCCTATGGCTGGCACGTGATCGGCCCCATCGACGGCAACAACGCCGCCGAAGTCTCCAAGGCCATCGCCAAGGCCAAGCAGTCGACCGACAAGCCCACGCTGATCAATTGCAAGACCGTCATCGGCAAGGGCAGCCCGAACCGCGCCGGCACCGCCAAGGCCCACGGCGAAGCCCTGGGCGCCGAAGAAATCAAGCTCACGCGCGACGCCCTCGACTGGCACTACGCGCCCTTCGAAATTCCGGCCGAGGTGTACGCCGACTGGAACCACAAGGACGCCGGCGCCAGGACCGAAGCCGAGTGGAACGAAAAGTTCGCCGCCTACGCCGTTGCCTTCCCCGAACTGGCCGCCGAATTCACGCGCCGAATGAAGGGCGAACTGCCCAAGAACTTCCACCAGGTGGCGTTCGACACCGTGGTGGCCGCGCACACCAAGGCCGAGACCGTGGCCAGCCGCAAGGCCAGCCAGCTCGCGCTGGAGTCCTTCACCGCCGCGCTGCCCGAAATGCTCGGCGGCAGCGCCGACCTGACCGGCTCCAACCTCACCAATACCAAGAGCACGCCCGCGCTGCGCTTCGACCCCAAGACCGGCGCCGTGGTCATGAACATGCCGGCCGTGGAAGCCAAGCAGGGCGCGGAAGACGAAGCCAAGCCGGAAGCCCCGGTCGAGGCACCGCACGGCACCATCGGGCGCCACATCAACTACGGCGTGCGCGAGTTCGGCATGGCGGCCATCATGAACGGCGTGGCGCTGCATGGCGGCTACATCCCCTACGGCGGCACCTTCCTCACGTTCAGCGACTACAGCCGCAACGCCATCCGCATGGCCGCGTTGATGAAGCACCGCGTGATCCACGTGTTCACGCACGACTCCATCGGCCTGGGCGAAGACGGCCCCACGCACCAGTCGATCGAGCACGCCGCTTCGCTGCGCCTCATTCCCAACCTGGACGTCTGGCGTCCGGGCGACACGGCCGAAACCGCCGTGGCCTGGGCCGTGGCGCTGCAGAACCAGACGCGCCCCACCGCGCTGCTGCTGAGCCGTCAGAACATCGCCTACGCGGCGAAGAGCGAACTGGGCGATATCAGCCGCGGCGCCTACGTGCTGTCCGAGCCGGAAGCCGTGGGCCTGAAGAGCAAGAAGACCGTGGCCGTCATCATCGCCACCGGTTCCGAAGTGCAGCTCGCCATTGCCGCGCAGAAGCTGCTGGCCGAGAAGAAGATCGCCGTGCGCGTGGTGTCGATGCCCTCGACCACCACCTTCGACCGCCAGGACCTGGCCTACAAGAAGGCCGTGCTGCCCAGGAAGCTGCCGCGCATCGCCGTGGAAATGGGCTGCACCGGCGGCTGGTGGAAGTACGGCTGCGCGGCCGTCGTGGGCATCGACACGTACGGTGAGTCGGCACCCGCGCCGGAGCTGTTCAAGCACTTCGGATTCACGGCGGAAAACGTGGCCGCCACGGTGGAAGCCGCACTGCGCGACTGATCGTTTCGCGGCGGTTCATTCCACCGGTTCACGACAACAAGTTTTTCAACCTTAGGAGCAAGTCAGATGGCTATCAAACTCGGTATCAACGGCTTCGGCCGCATCGGTCGCAACGTGCTGCGCGCAGCGGTGCAGAACTTCAAGAACGACATCGAAATCGTTGCCATCAACGACTTGCTCGAGCCCGAGTACCTGGCCTACATGCTGCAGTACGACTCGGTGCACGGCCGCTTCAAGGGCGAAGTGACAGTCGAAGGCAACACGCTCATCGTGAACGGCAAGAAGATCCGCCTGACGCAGGAGCGCGACCCGTCGCAGCTGAAGTGGAACGAAGTAGGCGCGGACGTGGTGCTTGAATCGACCGGGCTGTTCCTCACCAAGGAAACGGCGCAAAAGCACATCGATGCGGGTGCCAAGAAGGTGATTCTGTCGGCACCGTCGAAGGACGACACCCCCATGTTCGTCTACGGCGTGAACGACAAGAAGTACGCCGGCGAAGCCATCATCAGCAACGCCAGCTGCACCACCAACTGCCTGGCCCCGCTGGCCAAGGTGCTGAACGACAAGTGGGGCATCAAGCGCGGCCTGATGACCACCGTGCACGCCACCACCGCCACGCAGAAGACCGTGGACGGCCCGAGCAACAAGGACTGGCGCGGCGGCCGCGGCATTCTGGAAAACATCATTCCCTCGAGCACCGGCGCGGCCAAGGCCGTGGGCGTGGTGATTCCCGAGCTCAACAAGAAGCTCACCGGCATGAGCTTTCGCGTGCCGACCTCCGACGTGTCGGTGGTCGACCTCACGGTCGAGCTGGAGAAGGAAGCCACGTACAAGGAAATCTGCGCCGAAATGAAGGCACAGAGCGAAGGCGCGCTGAAGGGCGTGCTGGGCTACACGGAAGACAAGGTGGTGGCCACCGACTTCCGCGGCGACCCGCGCACCTCCATCTTCGACGCGGAAGCCGGCCTGGCCCTGGACAGCACCTTCGTGAAGCTCGTGAGCTGGTACGACAACGAATGGGGCTACTCGAACAAGTGCCTGGAGATGGTGAAGGTCGTGTCGAAGTAAGGCTTCGCGGCTTGAATGACAAACGCGCCCGAGGGCGCGTTTTTTCATGGGATGTCGAGACGAATGCACGCTGCGCCTGTTTGGCGGCACCCGAGGGGCAAAGCGTACGCCGCAAAGCGCTTGAGAATGCGGGCAAAGAACACCTTGCCATTCGTGGCGCGACCAAGACGAGGAGGGGATCCCATGTTCGAACGCGTCGAGGCCATTCGCTTTGACCGGATGATGACAAACGGCCGCACGCGGCCGATGCTCATCGTCTGCGAGGACGCCGATGAAGAGGTCGAGCTTGTCGCCAAGTTTTCCGAAGGGTGTTCCGTCGGCGGGCTGATTCGCGAGGCATTGACCGCGATGCTCGCCCTGGACCTTGGCCTGCCGGTTCCCGCACCCTATCTGGTCGAACTGTCGGCGGACTTTATCGACAGCATTCCAGACCCTACCGTGGCCGACTTTCTGCGCAAGAGCGACAGTTTCGGATTTGGCTCTCGCAGGCTGCCGAACGGCTATGCCGCCTGGATCGAGCCGGGCGGCCGAATGCCTGGCGGCCTCGAGCAGGAGGCCATTGAGATACTCGCGCTCGATTGCTGGCTGACCAATGCAGATCGGCATATCCGCAATCACAACCTTCTGACCAACGGCAAGCACTTCGCAATCTTCGACCATGAGCTGGCGCTGATGACCCGGCTCAATCTGTTCTGGCACGAGCCCTGGCAGGTCGATGCGTTGGAGGGGGCTCGGCCGCCGCTCGACCACGTCTTCTTCAAGCACTTGAGGGGGAGAGCCGACTGTCCGATCGAGGCGATGTCTGCACGCCTTGCCGCTCTGACAGACCAGCGGATCAACGCATATGCCGATGCCCTGCCGCCCTCATGGGCGGCCCAGGCCCAGACGGTGGCCACGGCTACAGCCTTTATCATGTCCCTTCGCGACAACCTCGACCCAGCAGGGACGGAACTGAAGAGGGCCTTGTCATGACCACCTCCACTCGCACGCCTTACAGCTACGTTGTACTGCGCTACGTCCACGACATCGGCACGGGCGAGTTCATCAACGTCGGCGTGGTGTTGTCCGGCACAGGCTCCTATGTCGGCGCCAGATTCAAGACGACCCATGGGCGTGTGAAGAAGGTGTTTCCGTCGGTCGACACCGACGTGTTTCGCGCGAGGATGCGGCGCCTGCAGACGGCCTTCGATCAAATTGCGGAGGGTGACTTCAGCGCGGTGCAGGCGACGGAGCAGGACAAAACCGGGCGCATCGAGCAGTTGGTGCATTCGGTCATTCGTGTGGACGACAGCTCGTTGCAATGGTCATCCGTCGGAAGCGGATTGAGCAAAGATCTGCCGGCCACGTTGTCGGATCTGTTTCAGCGGTTCGTCACGAAGTACGACTCCGACTTTGCCAACGCGCCTCGCAAGGACGACGACGTCTGGAAGCATTTCAGGACAGCACTCGAAAAGCGCAATGTGCTGTCCCATCTGCGGGAAAAAGTGATTGCCGTGGCCGATGACTCCGTGAAGTTCGAGCATGCCTGGAAGAACGGCGCGTGGCATTGCTACGAGCCTCTGTCTTTCGATCTTTCGAGCGTCGCATCAATCAGGGAAAAAGCACACCGCTGGCTGGGGCAGGTGTCGAGCATCAAGGATGCACGCGAGGACTTTCGCGTGTACTTCCTGGTCGGCAAACCGACTGACTCGGGTTTGAACGAGGCCTACGAAAAGGCAGTCAGCATTCTTCGCAAGGCTCCCGCCAGCGAAGTGGTCGAAGAAGAGAGTGCGGAGGCCTTTTCGGAGTCCTTGGCGCAGACGATCTCCCAGCACGAGAGCCGCCTGCTTTAGGGCCTTTGCCTGTGGTGCAGGCCGAGACACGCCGACCAGCGCGGTGACGGCCTCAACGCAACTTCTCATCCCTTCGAATCTCGCTCCCCAACTGCGAAGTCAACCGCGTCGCCGCCCGTCTCGCGGCCAGGCCGAAGTCGCCCTTGAACTCACCGAAGGCCGCCGCGCCTTCGCCCGTGGCGCGCACGCGCGTCACTTCGGCGCCCGCTGCGTCGGTCACCACGCACGACACCTCGACCGTGAACGAGGTCGGCGGCCAGCTGATCCATGAGGTGGAACTCGACTCTGTCTTGATGCGCGGCAAGAACACCAGCGACACGCCCGCCGCCTCGTTCGCCTTCGCATCGCCCGCGGTGCGCAGCACCACCACGTCGCGGTACACCGCGCGCAGCGCATCGCGGATCGACTTTTCGAGGTCGCGGTACGGGTAGTAGCTCACGCGGTCGCCGCTGCCGCCGGGGGTGATCACCTCCAGGTCGCGGTCGGCGTCGGTCATCACGTAGGCGACCTTCTTCGGCACCAGGTGGGCCTGCACGCGCGGCGGCGCGGTCTCGCTGATCATGGTGATCGGGTGCACGCAGCCCGCGAGCAAGGCCGCAACGCCCGCGCAGGCCATCAGCGCACCACGCCGCATCGCGGTCATTGGAAGGGTGAAGAACATCATCGGAGCGCCTCCAGGCCTGGTTGGATCAGCGGCCGATGGCGGCCACGAACTGCGCGTCGGCATACACCTCGCGCAGCAGGGCGCGCACCAGGCGCGGGTAGGCGGCCTGCCCGGCGGGCACGGCCACGATGTTGGCGTAGCTGGAGTCGAAGGCGGTCTGCGCGCGGTAGGTCTTGCGCAGGCGCTGGGTGCCGTCGCGCGTGACGGTGAACTCGACCTCCATGCGGCCCGTGCCGTTGATCACGCCAAGGTCGATGTCGTTCACGAGGATGCGTGCCGCGATGCGCGTGGGCGCCTTGGGGTCGTAGACGGCAATCTCGCTCAGGTCGCGCATCAGCGCGTCCTGCAGGTACTGCGCGAAGCTGCCGCTGGGCGACACCAGCCTGGCGCTGCGCAGGCGCACGGTGTTGACCTTGTCGTCGGCGCCGGTGGGCTCGGCCCGGGCCAGGGCGACCTTGCCGGGGCGCGTGGCCTCCAGCCGGTCGAGCGTTTCGTAGTCGGCCGCGTAGGGCGGCGCCAGCAGCGGCGCGCAGCCGGTGGTCAGAACGATGGCGGCCCATGCGCCGGATGCGAACAGGGCGCGGGAACCCGGCCAGCCGCGCAAGCCGGTCGAAACGCGCACACCCTGCGAACGAAAGATCGCCATGCCTTCGCCTCCCTTTCTCCACCAGGCCCCTGGATGCATGCATCGTGCATCGGTAGCGCTTGCTCCCGGCGCGAAGGTAGCACGCATCGCGGCGCGCGCGAAGCCGGGCTTGCGCGCACGGCGGTGCGCGGGCTCAGACCATTTCAGGGCCGGCTCAGACCGGTTCGAGCACGTGAATCAGCTTGCTCTCGACGAGCTCCTTGGTCTTTGCGCCGTGTTCCTTCATGTGCGGTGCCACCGCGTGCGCCTGCAGGTGCGCCAGGCTTTCCCACTTCTCGATCACGACGAAGGTGTCGGGGCCGAAGCTGGCCTTCGATGCCGGGATGCCTTGCGCATCGACCGTGGCGCCGTACTCGATGCAGCCCGCCTCGGCCAGCACGGCCGCGCGGTTGTCGGCAAAGGCTTCGAGCAATCTGGCGCGCTGGCCCGGCTTGGCGGTGATGACGGCGACGACATGAATCATTGAAAAAGTCTCCTGGTTTGATGGGGGTGCAACGCCCGAGCCTAAAAGATCAGGGCTCGCCGCACCGGTCCGGTCCGCGACAACCACGCGGCCTTGTCCCTATCATCGCGCGCATGTTCTTTCCGCTGCCCCGCACGGCCACCGCGCCCTTCTGCCCGTCCGAGGTGAAGGGCAGCGTCGCCGTTGCGCAAGACCTCCCCTTCTTCAAGAAGCTGATGCGCTATGCCGGTCCCGGCCTGCTGGTGTCGGTGGGCTACATGGACCCGGGCAACTGGGCGACCGACATCGAGGCGGGTTCGCGCTTCGGCTACGGCCTGCTGTTCGTGGTGCTGCTCGCGAGCCTGGCGGCCATGCTGCTGCAGACGCTGTGCGTGCGCCTGGGCATCGTGGCGCAGAAAGACCTGGCGCGGGCCTGCCGCGCGCACTACCCGCCGCTGGTCAACCGCCTGCTGTGGCTGGGCGCCGAGCTGGCCATCGTGGCCTGCGACCTGGCCGAGGTGCTGGGCAGCGCGCTGGCGCTGCACCTGCTGTTCGGCGTGTCGATTCCGGTGGGCATCGGCATCACCGCCTTCGACACGCTCCTGGTGCTGGGCCTGCAGGGCGCGGGCTTCCGTCGGGTCGAGGCGATCGTGCTCGGGCTGGTCGCCACCATCGCAGGCTGCTTCGTCGTGGAACTGGCGATGGCGCCGCCCAACTGGTTCGGCGTGGCCATGGGTTTCGCGCCCAGCCTGGAGCGGCTGCACCAGCCCGGCGCGCTGTACCTCGCCATCGGCATCGTGGGCGCCACGGTGATGCCGCACAACCTGTACCTGCATTCGTCCATCGTGCAGACGCGCCTGGTGGCCGACACCGACGCGGCGCGCCGCGAGGCGGTGCGCTTCTGCACGCTCGACGCGGTGGTGTCGCTGTCGCTCGCGCTGCTGGTCAACGCGGCCATCATGGTGCTGGCGGCCAGTGCCTTCCACGCCACGGGGCACCGCGAGGTGGCCGAGATCGACGACGCCTACCGGCTGCTCGAGCCCATCGTGGGCAGCGCGCTGGCGGCCACGCTGTTCGGCATTGCGCTGCTGGCGTCGGGGCAGAGCTCGACCTTCACCGGCACCATTGCGGGCCAGATCATCATGGAAGGTTTTCTGGACCTGAAGATTCCGTGCTGGCAGCGCCGCCTCATCACGCGCCTGCTGGCGCTGGGCCCGGCCTGGGCCGGCGTGTGGTGGTTCGGCGACGGCGGCGTGGGCAAGATGCTGGTGCTCAGCCAGGTGGTGCTGAGCTTTCAGCTGCCCTTTGCGATGTGGCCGCTGATTCGCTTCACCAGCCGGCGCGACATGATGGGCGCGTTTGCCAACGGGCCGGTGGTGAAGTCGCTGGCGTGGGGCCTGTTCGGCGTGATCGGCGCGGCCAACGTGTGGCTGGTGGTGTCGGTGCTCAGCGGCGGGTGAGCGCAGAAAGGGGCTAAGGAGCCTAAGAAGACTCGGCCTCGTCCTTGCCCAGCGCTGCCGCCATGAAGTCGACGAACGCGCGCACGCGCGCCGACAGCTGGTGGCGCTGCGGGTACACCGCGTGGATGTCGGCGTCGGGCGTGCGGCAGTGGGCCAGCACCTGCACCAGCCGGCCGCTGCGCAGGTAGCGCGCAATGTCCCACTCGGCGCGCATCAGGATGCCGTGGCCGTCCAGCGCCCAGTTGACGGCGATCTCCCCGTCGTTGGTGCTCAGCGCGCCGCGCGTCTTCACCGCCTCGGTGCGCTGCGCCGCGCCGCGGCCGGTGCTCAGCCGCCACACGCCATAGGCCTCGTCGCCCTGGCGGATGCCGATGCAGCGGTGGTGCGTGAGGTCGTTCGCCACCTTGGGCGTGCCGGCGCGCGCCAGGTAGGCCGGCGAGGCGCACAGCAGGCGCCGGTTCGACGCAATGCGCCGCGCAATCACGCGGGCCTCCGGCGGCGCGCCGAAGCGGATGCACACGTCGAAGGCGTCGTCCGTCAGCGGCGGCGGGTTGACCGACAGCTGCAGCTGCACTTCCACCTTCGGATGCTTGCGCACGAACTTGGAGATGAGCGGCGCCACATGGCTGCGCCCGAAGCCCAGCGTGGCGTTCACCCGCAACAGGCCCTGCGCCTCGCCCTTGGCGCCGCCCAGCAGCTGCGCCATGTCGTCGATCTCCCCGAGGATGCGCCGCGCATGCGCCACATAGAGCTCGCCCTCGGGCGTGAGGCTCATGCGCCGCGTGGTGCGGTTCACCAGCGTGACGCCCAGGCGGGCCTCCATCTGCGCCAGCCGCTTGCTCACGGCCGGCGTGCTGATGCCCAGCTCGCGCGCGGCGGCGCTCAGGCTGCCGCAGGCCGCAAGCGCGGAGAAAAAGCCGAGGTCGGCGGGCTGGACGGGGGACACCATGGCCACCTCACTGTTGAACTGAAGTTAAGAGTGGATTCACTTCGGGCGTGAATTGTTCGGCGCGCCGAATCCTACAGTGGGCGCTTCGTGCAGCACATGCACGGCACACGCACAGCACACGCACAGCACATTCAAGAGGACATCGATGAGCAGCTACAGCATTGCCACCATTCCCGGCGACGGCATCGGCAAGGAAGTGATCCCCGCGGGGCGCGAGGTGATGCAGGCGCTGGCCGCGGCCTCCGGCGGCGCCCTTCAATTCACGTTCGAAGACTTCGGCTGGGGCGGCGACTGGTACCGCGCGCACGGCGAGATGATGCCGGCCGACGGCCTGGACGCGCTGCGCAAGAAAGACGCCATTCTGTTCGGCTCCGCCGGCGACCCGCACATTCCCGACCACATCACGCTGTGGGGCCTGCGCCTGAAGATCTGCCAGGGCTTCGACCAGTACGCCAACGTGCGGCCCACGCGCATCCTGCCGGGCATCGACGGTCCGCTCAAGCGCTGCGCGCCGGCCCAGCTCGACTGGGTGATCGTGCGCGAGAACTCCGAAGGTGAATACGCCGGCGTGGGTGGCCGCGTGCACCAGGGCCACCCGATAGAGGCCGCCACCGACGTCAGCATGATGACCCGCGCGGGCGTCGAACGCATCATGCGTTTCGCCTTCAGGCTGGCCGGCTCGCGGCCGCGCAAGCTGCTCACCGTGGTGACCAAGAGCAATGCGCAACGCCACGCCATGGTGATGTGGGACGAGATTGCGCTGCAGATCTCCAAGGAGTTTCCCGACGTGACATGGGACAAGGAACTGGTCGACGCCTGCACCGCGCGCATGGTCAACCGGCCGGCTTCGCTGGACACCCTCGTGGCCACCAACCTGCATGCCGACATCCTCAGCGACCTGGCCGCCGCGCTGGCCGGCAGCCTGGGCATTGCGCCCACCGGCAACATCGACCCGGAGCGCCGCTACCCGTCGATGTTCGAGCCCATTCATGGCTCGGCCTTCGACATCATGGGCAAGGGGCTGGCCAACCCGGTAGGCACCTTCTGGTCGGTGGTGATGCTGCTGGAGCACCTGGGCGAGGCCGAGGCCGCGCGCCGCGTGATGCAGGCGGTGGAGCACGTCACGGCCAACCCGGTGCTGCACACGCGCGACCTGGGCGGCAACGCCACCACCGCGCAGGTGACGCGCGCGGTGTGCGCGCACATTGCCGGCAAGCCGCTGCGGCTTGCGGCCTGAGGCCTGAGGCCTTTCAGCGATTCGAGCGACCCCACGGTATTCGCGCGCCTCGATGCGCGCACCCGAACAACGAGCCGGAGACACACCATGAACGCTTCTTTCGACGCGCGCCGTCGGCGCACCGTGCTGCGGGCCACTGCGGTGGCCCTGGGCCTGGGCGCCACCGCGCTGGCCTTCGCGCAGCACCCATCCGCCGGCTGGCCCACCCGGCCCATCAGCCTGGTGGTGCCCTTCCCCGCCGGCGGCACCACCGACGTGCTGGCGCGCGCGCTGGCCGACAGGCTCTCGCAGTCGCTCGGCCAGCCCGTGGTGGTCGAAAGCCGCCCCGGCGCCGGCGCCACGCTGGGCGCCGACTACGTGGCCAAGGCCAAGCCCGACGGCTACACGCTGCTGATGGGCGCGGTGCACCACACCATCGCCACCAGCGTCTACAAGAAGCTGCCGTACGACTTCCAGAAAGACCTGGCGCCCATCACCGTGGTGGCCATGGTGCCCAACGTGCTGGTCGTCAACGCGGCCCAGACGCCCGCCAAAAACGTGGCCGAGCTGGTGGCGCTGGCCAAGGCCGCGCCCGAGAAGCTGGCCTACGGCTCCAACGGCAACGGCACGGCGCAGCACCTCATCGGCACGCAGTTCCAGGCCAGCACCGGCACCATGCTGCTGCACGTGCCCTACAAGGGCAGCGGGCCGCTCACCACCGACCTGCTGGGCGGGCAGGTGGCCATGTCCTTCGACACCATCACGCCGGTGCTGCAGCACATCAAGAGCGGCAAGCTGCGCGCGCTGGCCGTGACCACGGCGCGGCGCTCGTCGGTGCTGCCTGACGTGCCCACGCTGGAGGAAGCGGGGCTCAAGGGCTTCGACATCGGCACCTGGTTCGGCGTGCTGGCGCCGGCCGCCACGCCCAAGGACGTGCTGGCGCGGCTGAACGCCGAGATGGTGAAGATCATTCGCTCGCCCGACTTCGCCCAGCGCATGCAGGCCATCGGCGCCGAGCCGCTGGGCGGCACGCAGGAAGAAATGGCGCGGCAGATCCGCGAAGAGACCGCCAAGTTCGCCAGGCTGGTGAAAGAAGGTGGCGTGGCCATCGAATAGCCCGGAGCAGCCTGGAAAACCCTGGAAAACCCTGGAACAGCCCGGTTACGGGTGCGCACACCTTGGCGTGTCAGGCACCGCGCCAAGCCCCTAGGATCGGGGGCTTCTGGACTCCCGACGAACCGCCATGTTCATCGTCACCCTCACCTACGTCCGACCGCTCGAGCAACTCGACGCGCTGATGGACGCGCATGTCACCTGGCTGAAGAAGCACTATGCGAGCGGCCTGTTCGTGGCCTCGGGGCGGCAGGTGCCGCGCAAGGGGGGCGTGATTCTGGCGCGCTCGGGCGACCGCGGGGCGCTGGACGCCGTGCTGGCGCGCGACCCGTTCGTGCAGAACGGCGTGGCGCGCGCGGACGTGCTGGAGTTCGTTCCGAGCATGACCGCGCTGGGCGCCGAGGTGCTGAAGACCCTCTGACGCCTTTGATGCGTCTGACCTGTCAGACGCGCCCAAGGGTCTGTGGGCTCAGACCGCAGGCACTTCCTCGCGCCCGCCCGGATGCTTGGCAAAGCGCTCCGTGTCACGGCCGTGCACCGGCGCCGCGTCGTCGAAGGGCCAGCCGCCGAACTGCGTGCGGCGGTAGTCGGCCATGGTCTGGTTGATCTCGGCCTGCGTGTTCATCACGAAGGGGCCGTACTGCACCACCGGCTCGGCAATCGGGCGGCCCTGCAGCACCAGAAACTCGGCCGTGTCGTCCGGGCCGTTGGCCAGCTCCACCGCCATGTCCGCGCGCAGCTCGATGGCCACCGGGCCCTGCACCCGCTGCCCGCCCACGTGCGCCGCGGCGCCCTTGAAGAAATACAGCATGCGCCGCGTGCCTTCGCCCGTGGCGGCCGGCAGCGTCCATTGCGCGCCGGGCGTCATCTTCAGCGTCCAGATGGCCACGTCGGCGTCGGCCTGCGCGGCCCACGAATCGGGCGGCGGCGCCAGCGGCTGAATCGGCTCCTGGCCGCTGGCGCCGTCGTCCAGGCGGCCTGCGATCACCGCCACCTCGGTGCGGCCGCCCTTGGCGTCGTCGGACGCAAAGCGCGGAATGGCGTCGGACCACAGCATCGTGAAATGCGGCTCGGCCATCTTGCTGCGCGCCGGCAGGTTCAGCCAGATCTGGAACAGCTCCAGCGGGTTGGGCGCGCCGGCGTCGAGCAGCGGAAACATCTCCGAATGCACGATGCCCTTGCCGGCCGTGAGCCACTGCACGTCGCCGCCGCCGAAGCGCGCGGTGGCGCCCAGCGAGTCGGAATGGTCCACCAGGCCCTTGCGCACGATGGTCACCGTCTCGAAGCCGCGGTGCGGGTGCGACGGAAAGCCCGGCACCGTGTCGCCGTGGTACATGCTCCAGCCGTCCTTGCGGCTGAAGTCCTGCCCGATCTGGCGACCGGCCAGCGAGGCCTCGGGGCCCATCTGGGTGTTGCCCTTGGGGTAGGCGTCGTCGTGGTACACGCAGAACAGGAACGGGTCGATGGTCTGCCAGGGGAAACCGAGGGGCGCGACCTGCAGGACCGGGCCGTGGCGTTGGTCGATGCGGGGGCTGTCGTGTGGGGTGTTGTCGTCGGACATGCCGATGTTCCTTTCCATGGGGGGCAGGGCCGATGGTGCCTTGCCGGTGGAAGGAATGTCGGGGCGCGGCCGGCGTTCGGTAGAGGCCTTGCGTGCAACAGTGAAGAGCGCGTATGGAACGATCGGCATCGTTGTTCTCCTGCGTGCCTGCGTGCCCCGGTCGGCGTGGCCGCGGTTACTGCTTCGGCATTTCGGCGTTCGGGTCCATGAACGCCAGCTCCCACAGGTGGCCGTCGAGGTCCTGGAAGCCGTGCCCGTACATGAAGCCGTGGTCCTGCGGCTGGCTTGGGACGGTGCCGCCGGCCGCCTTGGCCTTGGCGACCATGTCGTCGACCTCCGCGCGGCTCTCGCAGGACAGGCACAGCAGCACCTCGGTGCTGGTGGCGGTGTCGGCAATCTGCTTGGTGGTGAAGGTCTTGAAGAACGGCTCCGCCAGCAGCATCACGTGGATGCTGTCCTTCTGCACCACCATGCACGCGCCGCTGTCGTTGGTGAACTGCGGGTTGAAGCCGAAGCCCAGCGCGGTGAAGAAGGCCTTGGTCTTCTCCAGGTTCTTGACGGGGAGGTTCACGAAGATCTGCTTGGTGGCCATGGGGGTCGTCCTGTGTTGATGGGAGTGGAGGTGGGGCAGCGGCGAGATGGATGCTTGCCGACGTGTTGTGTACGCCGTCCACAAACCATATCAAACAGACCGGGCGCCGTCCACATGAATTTGCGGCAAGGGATTCTGGCAGTGGGGAACAAAGCCGTGGACCGGGGAAAAAAGCGGTGGACGGTGGAACCAAGCGGAGGACTGGCTCGGGCGTGCGGACCGGCGTGGCCTTGGTCAAAGCTTCGCCTTGGTTGTGCAGCTTCGTCACGCCCTGAGGGGCCACCACTGCATCTTCTCTGCGTCTTCCCGTACAAGGGAAGTGAGCACGTGGTCCTCCCAACGTCCGGCGATCTGTAGATAAGAACGCGCATATCCCTCAACCGAAAATCCGAGGCGACGCAACAGGTCGGCACTGCGTTCGTTGCGGGGGATGTAGTTGGCCATGACCCGATGCAGCCCGTGTTTTTCGAAAACCCGTCGCAGCGCCATGCGCAGGCCCTCGGCCATGAGACCGCTTCCCTGCGATGCACTGGCAAGCGAATAGCCCAGGTGACAGGCCAGGAACGGTTCGGGACAGATGTTCGTGAAGCTGACGGTGCCCACGACCTGCCTGCTGGAAATTTCGCGCAGCACCAAACGCATTGCGCGACCTTGATCCTGCTCAATCAATTGCTTGTGAATCAATTGCTCGAAGGAATTGAATTGAAAGTACGCTTCTCCGCGAAGCGGCTCCCATGGCGCGAGGTGGTCTTTATTGGTTATGGCGTATTCCAGCAGCTCATTGCCGTGGGCTGCACATAAAGTTTCGCATTCAATTCGTGCTGCATTGCAATTGGGCATGGTGCTGAGAATCGATTTCTTCATTGAATGTTTTGGCGAATCAAGGAAATAAATAAAACGACAAAAGAGGGGTGATGCAGCTTTTTTTGGGCAACAACATTTTGCCGGCAGTGCTGCCTCGCAGGTCTGCCACGCTGGCGGCAATACGGGCAAGGCACGTCTGCGTCGCGAGCAGTGGCTGCTCATTGAGTGGCTGGCACGCGACGCTGAGCCGCGCAAATACTTCCTGCTCTTGGGACACAGGAAGACCAGGCCTCCAGCCTTGGCAAGATCGCTCAGTCCACGAGATTTTTTTTCGAACGAGGGGCGCATCATTTTCTGAATCAACAACTCAGGTCAGGTCGAGGCTGCGAATTTTTTCCTCGTGGCCAGATTCGGGTGCGGTAGCCAGCGCGGCGCGCGCATCATCGGCGGCTATGGAAATCGAGTTCAAGTTCTGCATTCCCGCCGGCCGCCTGAAGGCCGTGGAGGCCGCCCTGAAGCGCGGCGCCGTCGTGCGCACCCGCTTGCAGGCGCGCTATTTCGACACCCCCGACCTGCGCCTGGCCGCCGACGGCATGGTGCTGCGGCTGCGCAAGGAGGGGCCGCGCTGGGTGCAGACCGTGAAGGCCACGGGCGACAACGCGCTGCACCGGCTGGAGCACAACGTCGACCTGGGCACGGCGGGCGCGGCACCGCGCATCGATCCGCTGCGCCACCAGGGCACGCCCGTGGGCGACCGGCTCGCCAGGCTGCTGGGCGAGGATGGTGGCGGGTTGCTGGTCGAGCGCCAGTCGACCGACATCGTGCGGCTCACGCGCGACGTGCGCGTGGCGGGGCTCGGCGGCGCGGTGGTCGAGATGGCGCTGGACGTCGGCAAGGTGGTGGCCCACGCCGGCACGCCCGAGCAGCGCGAATCGCCCGTGTGCGAGCTGGAGCTGGAGTTGAAGCGCGGCGACGTGCAGGGCCTGGTGCTGCTCGCGCGGCGCTGGTCGCAGCAGCACGGGCTGTGGTTCAGCACCGTGTCGAAGGCCGAGCGCGGCGCGCGGCTGCTGGCCGCGCAGCCGGCGGTGGCCGCGGTGAAGGCCGAGCCTCCGCGCTTCGCCACGCCGCACCCGGACGGGCGCGCCCTGCAGCAGGCGGTGGTCGCGTCGTGCCTGGCGCAGATGCTCCCCAACGCGAGCGAGATTGCGGCGGGCAGCACGGACGAAGAGCAGGTGCACCAGTTGCGCATCGGCATCCGGCGGCTGCGCACGGCGCTGCGCGAGCTGGCGGGGCTGGGTGCGGATGACGCGTTTGCCGAGGCCGCCGCCGAATGGGCGCCACCGCTGGTCGACGCCTTCCGCGCGCTGGGCGCGGTGCGCGACCGCGAGCAGGTGGTGAAGCTCGCGCAGCCGCGGCTGCGCGAGGCGGGTGGGCCGGCGTTCGATCCGCTGGCGGGCGATGTGGATGGCGACGCGGCGGACAGCACGCCGTCGCCCGGCGATGTGGTGCGGGCGCCGGCGTTCCAGAACGTGCTGGTGTCGCTGATCGGTTTCACCGCTGTGGCCTCGGCTCCCTCTGACGCGGCCACGGCCAGCGCCGACGAAGTGCGCCGCCTGCTGCGCAAGCGCCTGCAGCGGCTGCACCGGCAGGCGGTGCGCGACGGCAAGCGCTTCGAGTCGCTGGCCACCGATGCCCAGCACCGCGTGCGCAAGCGGCTCAAGCGCCTGCGCTACCTGGCCGAGTTTGTGGCGCCGCTGTTCGAGGGGAACGACAAGGACGGCGCCGAGCGCTACCTGAAGGCGCTGCGGCCCGCGCAGGACGCGCTGGGCGCGTTCAACGACGAGGCGGTGGCGCTGGCCCTGTACCGCGAGGCGACCGTGCGCGATGCGCGTGCCTGGTTTGCGGTGGGCTGGTTCAGCGCGCGGAATGCGGCGGGTGCGAAGGGCTGCCGGAAGGCGCTGGGTGAGATCGAGGGGGCGCGGAGGTTCTGGAAGAAGGGTCGCTAGCTGCCCAAGTCCAAGCTCAATTGGCATTCTGGGAGAGATGGATCAATGCGGCGCTTCGCCAGTTCGTGGGCGGCGAATCCCGCTGCCCATGCAAAGAAGCCGATCCATGAAAGCCACAGAGTGAATGCGATCAGCAGCAACAGAGCCCAACGCTGATCGCTCAACGCCTTCTTCATGAATTCCGGCGCGGTCTCCGATCTCAGAACGTCGCAAAGAATGCCAACCTCCTGTTCGCTGAACGTCGTACGCGCCGCATTCCCGTTGGCGGCTTGTGAACAGTCAGAGGCCCGCAGCGCAGCAGCACCCAGAGGCCAAAGCGGCGTCACCTCCGCGGGACTCGCCAGGAAATATCGCTGCGTACTTTTGAGCGTCAAGAGCGGACGAGACGCGGAAAGGCTCATCACGCTGATGACGCCGACAGCCACCGCTGCAAAGAGTCCAGTCAGCCGCCAAGCCTGAGAAAACCGCGATGGCAGCTTGTGAAGCTTGACTTGGCGAAGCTGCGAATCGAACAGCGCGCCGCAGATGCTCAGCGTGCGCATCTGCACCCCGTTCAGTTTCGTCCACTCGATCAGCTGATGCGCTTCCTTCAGGCTGGTGACGGGCACGCCAGAAAACATGCGAAATGAAATCAGGCTTGTCTGCTCGTCGACGAATGCGCGGACCGCTGGATCGGAAATCTCCTGCTTCCCATGAACCAGCTGCCACAGGCGGCTGATCAGCACATGGCGTGATTCCGTACGCCAGACAACCCATATGAAAGCGGCCCCAATGAGAAAAGGCACGACGACGCCGAAAACACTGGAGATGTTGGCGGCGTTCGGAAAATCCATTGCCTGCTATCGCTCAGTGATGGTGCCCGTGCGCCCCATGCACATGCCGATGTTCGATCTCCACCGGCAGCGCCGCGCGCACGTCCGTCACTTGCAGGCTGAAGCGCAGCGCCTTGCCGGCCCAGGGGTGGTTGCCGTCGAGCAGCACGACCGGGCCCTTGATCTTCACCACCGTGAACACATGCTCGGTGCCGTCGTCGAGGCGGCCTTGCAGCTGCCCGCCGATCTTCACGCCGGGCGGAAACTCCGACTTGGGGATGCTGCGCGCCAGCGACTCGTCGCGCTGGCCGAAGGCGTCTTCGGGCGAGAGGTCGACCACGGCCTGGTAGCCCTTCTCCTTGCCGTCGAGCGCTGCCTCGATCTTGGGCAGCGTGTTCTCGTACCCGCCATGCAGGTAAGCCATTGGCTCGGGGCTGGCTTCGATGAGCTTGCCCTGGGCGTCGGAGACTTTGTATTTGATGGTGACGACGGTGTCTTTTTCGATTTTCATGGAGTGGCATTTTCAGTTGAAACGAGAAGGCGCTGCTGACTGGGCTTTCCCCGAATCCGGCGGCTTCTGCAGCAAGTCCATCACGCCCAGCTTGCCCGTCACCAACTCAATGAACGCCGACACCGCCAGCGGCAGGTGCCTGCGGCTCGGATACACCACGCTCAGCCCCCGCCCCATATACCGGTACTGCGGCAGCACTCGCACCAGCCGGCCGTCTTCTTCGTCCCGCGCGGCCATCGTGGGCGGCAACTGGGCGATGCCCAGTCCGGCCAGCGCGGCCTTGCGCAGCGCCTGTGCGGTGTTGCCGGTGAAGCGCCCGGTCACCTGCACTTCTTCTTCCACCCCGTCGGGCCCGGCAAGGCGCCAGCTGGTGTGGCCGCTCGGGTGGGGCGGCGTCACGCAGTCGTGGTGGGCCAGGTCCTGCAGGCGCGCGGGTTCGCCGCGCCGCGCCAGGTAGGCGGGGCTGGCCAGCAAGCCGCCGTTGCGCGTGGCCAGGCGGCGGCCGATGTAGCCCGAGTCGCGCAACACGCCGCCGCGAAACGCCACGTCGATCTGTTCGGCAATCAGGTCGGCGGTGGCGTCGCTGAGCACGAAGTCGAGCCTCACCTGCGGATGCGCCGCCAGAAAGTCCGCCACCCATTCCACGGGGAAGAAATCGAAGAAGTCCGCCGGCGCCGCCACCCGCACCAGCCCGCTCGGCGCCTGCCCGCCGGCCATCAGTTCCTGCCCGGCTTCGAGCAGCCCATCCACCGCCCCCGCGCACCGCGCATGAAACGCCTCCCCCGCGCTCGTCAGCGTCAGCTTGCGCGTGGAGCGCTGCATGAGCCGGGTGCCCAGTTGCGATTCGAGCTGCTGAATGCGCCGGCTCACGGTGTTGGGCGGCAGGCCCCGCCGCCGCGCAGCCTCGGCAAAGCTGCCGCAGCGCACCACCTGCACGAACATGGCGATGTCGTTGAGGTCGAACATGGGGTGATTCCTTCTGAATTTGGACGAGTGCAATACGACTCTACCGTCTAGCAGATCAATGGGTGCATGCCTAACCTTGTACCCATGACTTCCACACATTCCTCTTCTTCTGCTCAACGTACCCAGCGCCGCATCGTCTGGGGCCTTCGCATCCTCCTGGCCGTGGCCTTCGGCATGGCGGGCGCGGCCAAGCTGGCCGGTGTGCCGCAGATGGTGCAGGTGTTCGACGCCATCGGCTTCGGCCAGTGGTTCCGCTACGTGACCGGCCTGGTCGAGCTCGCCGGCGTGGTGCTGCTGCTGGTGCCCGCCACCGGCTTCTTCGGCGGCCTGCTGCTGGCCGCGACCATGGTGTGCGCCATTGCGACGCACCTGGTGCTGATCGGCGGCAACCCCGCGCCGGCGGCGGTGCTGGCGCTGCTGTCGGCCTTCGTGGCCTGGCGCCTGCGGCCCGTGTCGCGGCTGGCGACTGCCGGCGCCTGATGCCTTCTCCCCTCGATTCATCCAAGGAGCACCCCATGATTCAGACCCAAGCCCGCACCGCCATCGCCTCCCCCCGCGAGGGCCAAGACATCCGCGAGGCCCGCGAGCCCCGCGAGCCCCGCGCCATCGTTCACCGCACGCGCGGCTCGCGCCACGGCGGCATCACGCGGCTCATGAGCCCGGGCGACCTGGGCGAGTTCTTGAAGCCCTTCGTGTTCCTCGACCTGTTCGGCTTCGACACCACGGGCGGCCACAAGGGCTTCGGCCTGCACCCGCACTCGGGCATCGCCACGCTGACCTACCTGATGGAGGGCGACACGCTCTACGACGACACGACCGGCGAGCGTGGCACGCTGCGCGGCGGCGGTGTCGAGTGGATGCGCGCGGGCAACGGCGTGTGGCACACCGGCGCGCCCGCGCCGGGCGTGGCGCGCGTGAGCGGCTTCCAGCTGTGGGTGGCGCTGCCGGCGTCGGAAGAAAACGCACCGGCGCACAGCATGTACCTCGCGCCCGCGCAGGTGCCGCAAGAGGGCCCGGTGCGCGTGCTGCTCGGGCGCCACGGCGCGGCGCAAAGCGCCATCGCGGCACCGGCGCCCATCAACTACCTGGCCGTCGAGCTGAAGGACGGCGAGCGCTGGCGCTATGTGCCGCCGGCGGGGCACACGGTGGGCTGGGTGGCGGTGAGCGAGGGGGCGGTCGATGTGGGCGACGCACGCAGCGACCCCGTTGGCACCGGCGAGCTCGCGGTGTTCGAGGAATCGCAAGACGCGATCGACTTCGTCGCCCAAGGCGACACGCGCTTCGTGCTGGGTTCGGCCGCCAAGCATCCGCACGACCTGGTGATGGGGCACTACTCGGTGCACACCAGCCGGGCCACGCTGGAGCAGGGTGAGGCCGAGATCCGGCGCATCGGCGCCACGCTGCGGCAGGAAGGCCGGCTCGGGTAGGCCGCGTGCCCCAGGCTTGCGCGGACAAGCCGCGCCATCCCAGGCCTGCCCGGACAAGCCGCGCATTCCCGCTGTACGCGCCGCGGGCGGCTGCGCCAGAATCGTTCGCTTCCCCCTTCCACGAACGACTTTCGCAGCCCCGCCATGAACATTGCCGACGCCTTCCTTGCCAACGCCGCGCGCTTCGTCGAGATCCGACGCGACATCCACGCCCACCCCGAGCTCGGCTTCGAGGAGCACCGCACCTCCGAGAAGGTGGCGGCCCTGCTGACCAGCTGGGGCATCGAGGTGCACCGTGGCATTGCGGGCACCGGCCTGGTCGGCGTGCTGCGCAAGGGCACGGGCCAGCGCGCCATCGGCCTGCGCGCCGACATGGACGCGCTGCCGCTGCACGAGGCCAACGACTTCGCCCACAAGTCGACGAACCCCGGGCGCATGCACGCCTGCGGCCACGACGGCCACACCACCATGCTGCTGGCCGCCGCCTGGCACCTGTCGCAGCAGGGGCCCGAGGACTTCGACGGCACGGTGAACTTCATCTTTCAGCCGGCCGAGGAGATGGGCAAGGCCGGCGCCAAGAAGATGATCGACGAGGGCCTGTTCGAGCGCTTCCCGTGCGACGCGGTCTTCGGGCTGCACAACTTTCCCGTGGGCGACGTGGGCCGCTTCGCGCTGAACGAAGGCGCGCTCATGGCCTCGAGCAACACCTACAAGATCACCGTGCGCGGGCGCGGCACGCATGCGTCGATGCCGCACACGGGCATCGACCCGGTGGCCGCGGTGGTCACGCTGGCGCAGCAGCTGCAGACCATCGTGGCGCGCACCATTCCCAGCACCGAGCGCGCGCTGCTCGCGGTCACGCAGCTGCAGGGCTCCGACGCGCCCAACGTCATTCCCGACGTGGCCACGGTGGGCGGCACCATCCGCACCTTTTCGATCGATGCCATCGACAAGATCGAGGCCCGCCTGCGCGAGGTGGCCGCGGGCGTGGCGGCGGCGCACGGCTGCACGGCGGAGGTGTTCTTCAACCGCTCGTCCCCGCCCACGGTGAACCATGCGGCGGAGGCGCGCTTTGCCGCGGGCGTGATGCGCGAGGTGGTGGGCGACGACATGGTCACCGACGACTTTCCCGCGGTGATGGGCGCTGAAGACTTCGCGCACATGCTGATCGCGCGGCCCGGCTGCTATGCGTTCCTGGGCAACGGTGACGGCGACCACCGGCTCGACGGCCACGGGCCCGGCCCTTGCATCATTCACAACACCTCGTTCGATTTCAACGACGAGATCATCCCGATCGGTGCCAGCTACTTCGTGAAACTCGCGCAGCGCTGGCTGCCGTCGGGCACCTGACATTCCCTCCCTGTTGATGACGATGATGAAAGCGGCCTTCAAGATGCCTTCGACCCTGTTCACCCGACGTTCCCTGGCCGCGCTCGCGGCGGCTGCCGCGGCGCTGTGCGCCATGGCCCCGGTGCATGCGCAGCAGCGCGTGCTGCACATCGTCGTGCCCTTCGGCACCGGCGCGGTGCAGGACACGGTGGCGCGCGCCTTCAACAACGAGCTGGGCGCGGCGCTGAACGCCAGCGCAATCGTGGAGAACCGCGCGGGTGCCGGCGGCACGGTGGGCGCGGCAATGGTGGCGCGTGCGCCGGCCGACGGCAGCACGCTGGTGTTGGCGGCCGCGAGCCACAACATCGCGGGCTTTCTGTACAACAAGCTGAGCTACGACCCGCTGAAGGACTTCGTGGGCGTGGCGAATGTGGGCAACGCGGGCTATGTGCTGGCGGTGGCGGGCGGCATGGGGGTGTCGAGCACGGCGGACTTCATCAAGGAGGTGAAGGCCAACCCGGGCAAGTACAACTACGCCTCGGCCGGCAACGGCAGTGCCACGCACCTGGCGATGGCGTCGTTCCTGGCGAAGGCGGGGTTGCAGATGACGCACATTCCGACCAAGTCGACGGGCGAGGCGGTCAACGAGGTGTTGGCGGGGCGGGTGCAGGCGGTGATTTCGTCGAGCATCGGCGTGATCGGTTTCCAAGACGACGCACGCATGAAGCTGCTGGCCTCCACGGGGCAGTCGCGCAGTCCGTTCCTTCCCAAGTTGCCGACGGTGGCGGAGAGCGGCCTGCCGGGCTACGCCTTCGATTCATGGATCGGGTTGCTCGCGCCGGCGGGCACGCCGAAGGCGGAGGTGGAGCGCATCAACGTGGCGGCCAACAAGGTGCTGGCGGACCCGGTGATTCAGGAACGTTTCAAGCGTTTGGGCGTGGAGCCGCGCATGCAGAGTGCTGAGGAGTTTCAGAAGCTGCTGCGTTCGGACTGGGATGCGATGGGGGCTGTGGTGAAGGCTTCCGGGGCGAAGATCGACTGATCCTTCTGGGCTTGTTGTTCAGGGCTCTTTGTTCGGGGCACTCTGTTCAGGGCTCTTGGTTAGGGCTCTTCGTTCAGGGCGCGTGAACAGGCCGCCGGGTGCTCCCCTCCGCGAATGTCCCCCGCTTCGCTCCTCCTTTATTTCGCTGCGGGGAGCACCCGACGCCCTGTTCACGTGGACACGCTCTGCGGTGATCGCGCGATCAACCACTGCTCTGAAAACGCTCACGCCGATGGGGTGCCTTGCGCAGCGAAATAAAGGAGGAGGCCGTAGGCCGGGGGACATTCGCGGAGCAAGGTACCCCGTCGGCGTGAGCGTCGCCCTGAACAGAGTGCCCCGAACAGAGTGCCCCGAACAGAGTGCCCTGAACAGAGTGCCCTGAACAGAGCGCCCTGAACGCTGCATGAACAGCCCCTGACAACGCGTGACGCAGCGTGCCGACCGCCCCTGTAGGACACCGGTCAATTGACAACGCGCCGCCCGCGCTCATGCTCCCTGAACGGTTCCGAACCATTTCGCTTCGGACAGCAAAGGGACTTTCCATGGACTCGCGTTCGCCATTCAACCCGCCCACGGCCCAGCCCGTGAGCAAGTCGCCCAAAGCCCTGTGGGCCGTGATCGGCGCACTCGCCGTGGCCGTCGTGGCACTCGGCGCAGTGGTGCTCGGCCGCCAGGGGCCGAGCACCACCGCCAGCGCGCCACCGCCCGTCGTGGCTGGCGCATCACCCGTCGCACCGGACGATTTCAAACCTGAAGCCATGCCGATGGCACCCGCCGTGCCACCCACTGCGGCGGGCACGGCGCCGCAAGCCATGGCCGCTGCGCCCATGCCTTCCTCTGCGCCTGTTCCCATGCCGGCTCAGGCCGTGCAGCCCGGGCCGGCGCCCGGTGTGAACGCACCGTTGGCCGCCGCCGAGCCACCGCCCTGTGCTGTGTGCGGTCGCGTCGAGTCGGTTCGGCCGGTGCAGAAACGCCTGCAGAGCACCTCGGGCGTGGGCGCTGTGGCCGGCGGCGTGGTGGGTGGGCTGGTGGGCAACCAGTTCGGGCACGGCAACGGGCGCGCGGCAACCACGGTGCTGGGCGCGGTGGGCGGTGGCTTCGCGGGCAACGAGATCGAAAAACACGTGCGCACCGTCACGGTCTACGAAGTTGCAGTGCGCATGGACAACGGGTCGGTGCGCACGGTCGAGACCAAGTCTGCACCGCCGCTGGGCAAGGCGGTGACGCTCAAGCGCGGCGTGCTGCACCCGGCGGACGGCCACAAGTAATTCGCCGGCTGGGTTGCCCGGGCTTGGGGCCGGCCCCGGCCCGCCTGCAGCCGGCTTCCCCCTTCGCCGCACCGCACACAAAAAACAGCTTTCCTGTGCTTTGATCGCTCGAATATCTTGACGATATATCCTTAATATATTTAAAGTGCGACGCGTCGATACCGCAGTCCGCACATCCGCACCGCACACGCACAAGGAGCGACCAAGTGAGCAATCCCCGCTGGCAAGGCATCTTTCCCGCCGTCACCACCAAGTTCCACGCCGACGAAAGCATCGATGCCGAAGGCACGGCGCGGCACATCGACTTTCAGATCCGCAACGGCATTCACGGCCTGGTCACCTGCGGCTCGCTGGGCGAGGCCAGCACGCTGTCGCTGGAAGAAAAGCTGCAGGTCGCCAAGATCGCGCTGGACGCCGCCGACGGCCGCATTCCGGTGCTGGCCAATGTGTCGGAAACCAGCACGCGCGGGGCGCTGCGCTATGTGGACGGGGCCAACAAGCTGGGCGTGGCGGGCTTCATGGTGATGCCCTCTGTGATCTACGTGGCCGACGCGCGCGAGGCCATGCTGAACGTGCGCACCATCGCCAATGCCGCGCAAAAACCCATCATGGTCTACAACAACCCGGTGGCCTATCGCGTCGACCTGAAGCCGCAGCACATGGTGGAGCTGGCCGACTGCGAATGGATTGCCGCCATCAAGGAAAGCACCGACGACATCCGCCGCATCACCGACCTGCGCAACACCGTGGGCACGCGCTACCAGTTGTTTTTGGGCGTGGACGACCTCGCCTACGAAGGCCTGGCGCTGGGCTGCGACGGGCTGCTGGCGGGCGTCGGCTGCGCATTCCCGCGCGAAACGGTGGCGCTGTACGACCTGATGAAGGCCGGCCAGTTCGCCGAGGCGCTCGCGCTCTACCAATGGATGACGCCCATGCTGCATCTGGACGTGTCGAGCAAGCTGGTGCAGAACCTCAAGCTCATCGACGTGCTGGTGGGCGTGGGCACCGAGCACATGCGCCGGCCGCGCCTGCCGTTGATTGGCGAGGAGCGCGCGTTCATCGAAGGCGTGGTGAAGAAGGCGCTGGCCACGCGCCCGGCCAAGTACCAGTCGGTCATGTAGATGGAGCCACGGCGCGAGCCGACGGCGCTTTTCATTCGTTGTCCCAACCAGGAAGAAGCATGAACACACGAGCAAACATGGTTTCGGTTCTCGGCGCCACCGCTGTTGCCGCACTCGCCTTTTCAGGCCAGGTGCACGCGCAGGAGCAGGTGGTCAAGATCGGTCACAGCGGCCCGCTGTCGGGCCCCAATGCCTTCGCGGGCAAGGACAATGAAAACGGCGTGCGCCTGGCCGTGGAAGAGCTCAACGCGAAAAAGCTCAGCGTGGGCGGCAAGACGCTCAAGTTCGAGCTGGTGTCCGAAGACGACCAGTGCGACGCCAAGACCGGCGTGAGCGTGGCGCAGAAGTTCGTGGACGACGGCGTCAAGTACGTCATGGGCCCGTACTGCTCTGGCGTGGCCATTCCGGCCTCGCGCATCTACAGCGAAGGCGGCACGCTGGTCTCCACCGTGGGCACCAACCCGAAGGTGACGCAGGGCGGCTACAAGAACCTGTACCGCATCATCGCCAGCGACAACCAGATCGGCTCCAGCATGGCCGTGTACGCGGCCAAGGAACTGAAGGTGAAGAAGGTGGGCGTCATCGACGACCGCACCGCGTTCGGCCAGGGGCTCGCCGAAGAGTTCACCAAGGAGGCCAAGAAGCAGGGCCTGACCGTGGTGGGCCAGGAGTTCACCACCGACAAGGCCGTGGACTTCACCGCCATCCTCACCAACATGAAGGCCAAGGCGCCCGAGGCCATCTTCTTCGGCGGCTATGCGCCGCAGGCCGCGCCCATGGCGCGCCAGATGAAGCAGCTGGCCGTGCCCGGCAAGCTGCTGGGCGGGGACACCGTGTGCAGCCCGGCCACCGGCAAGCTCGGCGGCGACGCGGTCAACGACCTGGTGTTCTGCGCGCAGGGCGGCTCCATGCTCGAAAAGGCGCAGAGCGGCCCGGCCTTCAAGGAGAAGTTCAAGAAGCGCTTCAACGCCGATCCTGATGCATACGCGGCCTCGTACTACGACCAGGTGCTGTTCATCGGCGAGTCGATGAAGAAGGCCAACTCCATCGACCCCGACAAGGTGGGCGCGGAACTCTACAAGACCACCTACAAGGGCGTGGCCGCCACCTATGCGTACGACGACAAGGGCAACATGAAGCAGGCGCCCATCACCGTCTTCACCTTCAAGAACGCGGTGCCCGTGCCCATCGCCAGCTACTGAGCCGCACGCCATGCAACGCATCCAGGTGATCGACTCGCACACCGGCGGCGAGCCCACGCGCCTTGTGATCGGCGGCTTCCCCGACCTGGGGAAGGGCTCCATGGCCGAGCGCCGCGCGCTGCTGGCGGACCGGCACGACCAATGGCGCGCCGCCGCCGTGCTGGAGCCGCGCGGCAGCGACGTGGTGGTGGGCGCGCTGCTGTGCGAGCCGGTGTCGCCCGACGCGGCGGCGGGCGTGGTGTTCTTCAACAACGCCGGCTACCTGGGCATGTGCGGCCACGGCACCATCGGGCTGGTCGCGAGCCTGGCGCACATGGGGCGCATCGGCGTGGGCGAGCACCGCATCGAGACGCCCGTGGGCACCGTCACCACCACGCTGCATGCAGACGGCTCGGTGAGCGTGCGCAACGTGCCGGCGTACCGGCACCTGCACCAGGTGGCGGTCGATCTGCCGGGCCACGGCACCGTGCGCGGCGACGTGGCCTGGGGCGGCAACTGGTTCTTTCTGGTGAGCGAACACGGCCAGCGCGTGGCCAGCGACAACCTGGCGGCGCTCACCGACTACACCGCCGCATTGCGCCGCGCGCTGGCGGCGCAGGGCATCACGGGCGCGGACGGCGCGGAGGTCGACCACATCGAGCTCTTCGCAAGCGACGACGCAGGCGCCGACAGCCGCAACTTCGTGCTGTGCCCCGGCAACGCCTACGACCGCTCGCCCTGCGGCACCGGCACCAGCGCCAAGATCGCCTGCCTGGCGGCCGACGGCAAGCTCGCGCCCGGCGCGGTGTGGACGCAGGCCAGCGTGATCGGCAGCCGCTTCGAGGCCAGCTACGCGATGGACGGCGACCAGGTCGTTCCCACGCTGCGCGGCCGCGCGCACATCAGCGCCGAGGCCACGCTGCTGATCGAAGACGACGACCCCTTCGGCTGGGGCATTCGGCTCTGACGCCGCACGGCATGGACGCGGATGTGATCGTCATCGGCGCCGGCATCGTCGGCGCGGCCTGTGCGCAGGCGCTCGCGCAAGCGGGTGCCCGGGTGCGGGTGCTCGACGCGCGCATCGGCGGCGCCACCGGCGCGGGCATGGGCCACCTCGTGGTGATGGACGACAACGCGGCCGAGCTCGAACTGAGCCGCCGTTCGGTCGCGCAATGGCGCACGCTGGCGCCCCGCATGAGCGAGGACTGCGCCTACAGCCCCTGCGGCACGCTGTGGATCGCGGCCAACGAAGAAGAAATGGCCGAGGCCGAGCGCAAGCAGCAGCGCTTGCGCGCGCATGGCATCGACAGCCGCGTGCTCAATGCGAGCGAACTGGCAAGCGCCGAGCCCGCGCTGCGCAAGGGCCTGGCGGGCGCGCTCGAGGTGCCGGGCGACGGCATCCTCTACGCGCCCAACGCGGCGCGCTGGCTGCTCGCGCAGCACAGCGCGTCGGTGTGTGTCGAACAGGCCAGGGTCGCGGCCATCGAAGACGACGGCACGCTGCGCCTGGCCGATGGCAGCCGCCGCACTGCCCCGCAGGTGCTGCTGGCCAATGGCATCCACGCGACCACGCTGTGCCCCGAGCTGCCGATTCGCCCGAAGAAGGGCCACCTGCTGATCACCGACCGCTACCCGGGCACGGTGCATCACCAGCTCGTCGAGCTGGGCTACGTCACCAGCGCGCACCACAGCGACGGCGACTCGGTCGCGTTCAACGTGCAGCCGAGGCCCACGGGGCAGTTGCTGGTCGGCTCGTCGCGGCAGTTCGACACCACCGACACGGCGGTCGAGGCGCCGATGCTGGCGCGCATGCTCCAGCGCACGATCGACTATTTGCCGGGGCTCGCGAACCTCAACGCGGTGCGGTCGTGGACCGGCCTGCGCGCCGCATCGCCCGACGGGCTGCCACTGCTGGGCAAGCATCCGTGGCGCGAGAAGCTGTGGCTTGCGGTCGGGCATGAAGGCCTGGGCGTGACCACCGCGACGGGCAGCGCGCACTTGCTCGCGGCGCTGATGACCGGCGCGGTGCCCGACTTCGACGCGGCGCCCTATGCGCCGCGTGGCCTGCGAGAGATGGCATGAGCGTCCACACGCTGCTGCACATCGACGGCCATCTGGTGCGCGTGAAGGCGGGCAGCTCGGTCGCCGCCGCGCTGTGCGTGGCCGGCGCAGGCGTGGCAATGGGCGTGGCGCGCACGTCGGTCACGGGCCAGCCGCGCGCCCCCTTCTGCGGCATGGGCGTGTGCCAGGAATGCCGCGTGTGGGTCGACGGCCGTCGCCGGCTCGCGTGCCAGACGGTGTGCGCCGAAGGCATGCGCGTGGAGACAACGGAATGAATGCCGTGACGATGGACGCTTGCGACGTGCTGGTCGTCGGCGCGGGCCCGGCCGGCATGGCCGCCGCGGTGGCGGCCGCGCCCAGCGGCGCATCGGTCGTGGTGATCGACGACAACCCCGCGCCGGGCGGACAGATCTGGCGCGACGGGCCCGGCGCCGCGCTGCCACCGGTGGCACGCCAATGGCGCGATGCGCTGGCGCGCCACGCCAACATCCGCGTGCGCAGCGGCACGCGCGTGGTGGCCGTGCCCGCGCCGGGCGAGCTGCTGCTCGAAGACGCCGACGGCGCCACGCGCATGCGGTGGCGCAAGCTCATCCTGTGCACCGGCGCGCGCGAACTGCTGCTGCCCTTCCCGGGCTGGACGCTGCCCGGCGTGACGGGCGCGGGCGGGCTGCAGGCGCTCATCAAGGCGGGGTTGCCGGTGGAGGGCGAGCGCATCGTCGTCGCGGGCAGCGGGCCCTTGCTGCTGGCCGCTGCGGCCACGGCGCGCGCGGCGGGCGCGAAGGTGCTGCGCATCGCCGAGCAGGCGTCGTTCGCTTCGGTCGCGCGCTTCGGTGCGAGCCTGGTGCGCTGGCCCGGCAAGGCGGTGCAGGCGGTCACGCTGGCCGATGCGTGCTACCGCACGTCGACGCACATCGTCTCGGTGCAGGGGAGCACGCAGGTCGAATCGGTGCGGCTGCGGCAAGGTACCCGCGAGGTCGAGATCGCGTGCGAGCGCGTCGCCTGCGGCTTCGGTCTCACACCCAACACGCAGCTGGGCCAGTTGCTCGGCTGCGCCCTCACGCGGCAAGGCCTGTCGGTCGATGCCTTGCAAGCGACCCGCGTGCCCGGCGTCTATGCGGCCGGCGAGTGCACCGGCTTCGGCGGCAGCGAACGCGCGCTGGCGCAGGGCATCATCGCGGGCCACGCGGCCGTCGGCAACGAACGCGAGGCGAGGTCGCACGAGGGCGAACGCGCGCGCTGGAACGCCTTTGCGGTGCAACTGCACCGCAGCTTTGCGCTCGCACCCGACATCAAGACGATGCCCCGGCCCGACACGCTCGTGTGCCGCTGCGAAGACGTGCCCTTCGCCGCGCTCGCGGCCTGCACCGGCTGGACCGACGCCAAGCTGCACCGCCGCTGCGGCATGGGCGCCTGCCAGGGGCGCGTGTGCGGCGACGCGGCGCAATTCCTCTTCGGCTGGGCGCCGCCCGTGCCGCGCTCGCCGCTGTCGCCGGTGCGCATCGCGACGCTGGCGGGTCTGGCTGATCCGACGCATGTGCCCCGCGACCACGACGCTCGACAATGACCCCGCCGCATCCGCAGAACAAGAACCCCATGGCCGCCCCGACCCCCGACTCTTTCCCCTCCGCTCCACCCAAGCGCCGCGCCGCCGACGTGGCCTACGACGCCATCGAGGCGCTGCTGTCCACCATGCAACTGCAGCCCGGCAGCCAGATCGTCGAGGCCGAGCTTGCCGAGCGCACCGGGCTGGGCCGCACGCCGGTGCGCGAGGCGCTGATGCGCATGGTGTCCATCGGCCTCATCGTGCAGCAGCCGCGCCGCGGGCTGCTGGTGTCGACCATCGACCTGGCCGACCACCTCGACGTGGTGCAGACCCGGCGCGTGCTCGAGCGGCTCATTGCCGCCTGCTCGGCGCGCCGCGCCACCGCGCTGCAGCGCACGCAGATCGTTCGCTGCGCCGAAATGATGGTCGAGGCCGCGGACCGGGGCGACCTGGACGACTACATGCGCGCGGACCACGCGCTCGACCTCGTCAACCACCAGGCCAGCCACAACGACTCGGGCGTGAAGGCGGTGGTGCCGCTCATCGTGCAGTGCCGGCGCTTCTGGTACGCGTACCAGCATGAAGGCGAGATCGTCGAGGGGGCGAATGCGCACCTCGACCTGGCGCGCGGCATCGCCACTGGCGACGAGGCGGCGGCCATCGCGGGCGCGGAGCGGCTGATGGACTACCTCGAAGTCTTCGCGCGCAAGATCATCGACAAGTAGGGCGAAGGGCCTCGCCCCGTTCGCGCCGCGGTCGGCATCCCCGGGGAATTCCGCGTGTGATTGCAGCGGCCGGCGGCGCATACTGAAACGCATGGCCGTCGCTCCCCGTGCCCAACCCGAAGATTTCTTCACGCCCGAGGAGTGGCGCGCGCTCACCACGCGCTCGTCGTGGAAGGGGCTGTGGCTGGTGGCGCATTGCTGGGGCGTGATCGGTGCGGCCATGCTCGTGGGCATCGTGTGGCCGTGGACCGTGGCGCTCATGGTGCCTGTCATCGGCACGCGGCAGCTGGGCCTGTTCATCCTCATGCACGACGCGGCCCACGCGGGCCTGCACCGCAACCGCAAGGTGAACGACTGGGTGGGGCATTGGCTGTGTTCGTCGACGCTGCGCGACTACCGGCCGTACCACCTGCAGCACCACCGCTTCGTGCAGCAGACCGAAGACCCCGACCTGGTGCTGTCCGCGCCCTTTCCCATTGCGCGGGCCTCGATGTGGCGCAAGGTCGTGCGTGACCTGAGCGGGCAAACCTTCTACAAGCAGCGCTTCGGGCACATCGCCGAGGGCCTGCGGCGGCGGGCGCCGGGTGAATCGAGGTGGAAGGTGCTTGGCCGCGAGCTGGCGAAAGACAGGCGCTTCTTCATTGCCAACGGCCTCGGTTTTATTGCCTTCGCCCTCGCGGGCCATGGGTGGGCCTGGCTGCTGATGTGGCTGCTGCCGATGGCCACCTGGCTGCCGCTGGTGAGCCGCGTGCGCAACATCGCCGAGCACGCACTGGTCGCACAGAACGAGGCCGACCCGATGCGCCAGGCGCGCACCACGCACGCCAGTTGGCTGGCGCGCCTGCTGGTGGCGCCCTATTGGGTCAACTACCACTGCGAGCACCACATGTTCACCAACCTGCCCTGCTGGGCCCTGCCCAAGGCGCACCGGCTGCTGCAGCGGCGGGGCGCAACGGCGCGCATGGAGGTGCAGCCCGGCTACCTGAGCCTGCTGAAGCGCGCCACGACGCCTTCGGCTCGGGCGGCCTGACGCGGGTCTTCTTCGTCGATTTCCTGGCGAAGCACTTGTCAGCGCGTTGAATGGGCCCGCGCTGCCGGCAGCGCAGTGCCCCCTTCAGTCGTCGGTGCGCGCCGGCTCGGGGCCTTGCCAGCCCAGCAGCTCGGCCAGCCGCTGCACGATCCACGTGGCTTCCGCGCCCGACACGCCCGACTCCGGCGTGGCCAGCCCGGCGTGGATGCGCCGCAGGATCTCGCTTTCGACCGGCACCTCGGTGTGGTGCTGGATTTGCGCGTGGCCCACGAGATGGCTGGCGAGGTCTTCGCAGATCTCGTAGCGCGCGCGCACCACGGCAATAGGCTCGCTCAGGCGCTGGCGGGCATCGCTGTACACCGCGAAGAACGAGGGGGGAATGAAGATCTGGTTGTCGTCGGACATCGATTGCTTATAGCTGCCGCAATGGCTTGCTGAACGGCTGCCGCAACGACAAAACGCGCCCGTGGGCGCGTTCGTCGTGGCTCCGGGGAGCCAGCGGGGGCTGGATCAGCCGCCCTTGGTGGGGCGCTTGCCAGGGTTCTTCTTGCTGCGCGTGGCGGTGCCGCGTTCGAGGCTGACCTTCTGGCCGCCACCGGAGCGAGGCGCGGTGTAGCCGGGCATCGGCGTCGGCTTGGGGGTGGCAACGCGTTCGGCTTCGGTACGGAATGTCTTGGGCATGAAAAGCTCGGGTAAAAGTGAAGAATGTTCGACCCACGATTAGGCCACACCAAGGATTTCACATGCCGGTAACCGAAAGAGCCGGCCATGTCGAGCTTCCACGCTTCGTTTCAGGCTCGCTGTTGCGCCATGTGTGCGTGATGGCGGGCACCGGCGCCATCGGCCTGATCGCGGTGTTCGCGGTCGACCTGATCAATCTGTTCTACATCTCGCTGCTCGGCGAAAAGGAGACCGCCGCGGCGGTCGGCTTCGCGGGCGTGGTGGGGTTCTTTCATGCGTCGCTGTGCATCGGGCTGACCATCGGCATCGCGGCGGTGGTGTCGCGCACGCTGGGCGCGGGGCGGCGGGACGACGCGCGCCGCATCGGCACCGCGAGCCTGGTGCTGATGGCGGCGTTGTCGGTCGTTGTGGGCACCGGCACCGCCTTCTTTTTGCACCCGGCCCTGCAGGCGCTGGGCGCCCAGGGCGAGACCGCGCGGCTGGCGCAGCGCTACCTGTCGGTGACGGTGCACACGCTGCCCCTGCTGGGCATCGGCATGGCCTGCTCGGCGCTGCTGCGTTCGGTGGGCGACGCGCGCCGCTCGATGACGGTGACGCTGGCGGCCGCCTTCGTGACGGCGGTGCTCGACCCGATATTGATCTTCGGCTTCGGGCTGGGGCTCGACGGCGCGGCCATCAGCGCGGTGGTCTCGCGCACGGTGCTGGCGGCCATCGCGCTGCACGGGGTGACGGTCAAGCACCGGCTGCTCGGGCGCTTCGACGCCTCGCGGCTGGCCGAAGACGCGCGCGCGCTCGGCACGGTGGCCGGGCCGGCCGTGCTGACCAACCTGGCCACGCCCGTGGGCGCGGCCTTCGTCACGCATGCGGTGGCGCAGTTCGGCCCCTCGGCGGTGGCCGGCGCGGCCACCATCGACCGGCTCACGCCGGTGGCCTTCGGACTGGTCTATGCGCTCAGCGGTGCGGTCGGGCCCATCCTGGCGCAGAACCTGGGCGCGGGGCAGTACAGGCGCGTGCAGGAGGGGCTGCGCGACAGCCTCTTGTTCATGGTGGCGTCGGTGGCCGCGGCGTGGCTGGTGCTGGCGCTGGGCCAGGGCGTGCTGATTCGCGCGTTCTCGGCCGACGGGCTGGCGGCCGAGCTGATCGCGCTGTTCTGCAGCTGGCTGGCGGCGAGCTTCTTCTTCGCGGGCGGGTTGTTCGTGGCGAACGCGTCGTTCAACAACCTCGGGCATCCGCTGCTGTCGACCGGGTTCAACTGGGGGCGCGCCACGCTGGGCACCATTCCGTTCGCTTGGTGGGGCTCGCACTACGGCGCGGCCGGCGTGCTGATCGGCCAGGCCGTGGGCTCGTCGATCTTCGGCTTGCTGGCGGTGGTGGTGGCGTTTCGGCTGGCGGCGAAGCTGGCGCGGCAGGAGGCGCCGGATCCATCGGATTCAGCGGATTCAGCGGATGCAACACCAGCACCGGTGCTCGATGCACCGGTGGCCCCCACCTCCGCGCATGCCGAGGCCGCGGCGCTTGCCACGCCACAGCCTGCGGGGGCCGTTACTCGGACTGCAGCGTGAGCATCCGCACCCTGACCGACTTGCCCTTCACGCGCCCGCTGGAGAGCTTGCGCGCGGCTTCTTCGGCAATGCTGCGGTCCACCGCCACATAGGTCGAGAACTCGTTCACGTTGATCTTGCCGACCTGGTCCTTGGCGTAGCCGCAGTCACCGGTCAGCGCGCCCAGCACGTCGCCGGCGCGGATCTTTTCCTTGCGCCCGCCCACGATCTGCAGCGTGGCCATCGGCGGCGTCAGCGGCGCGCCCTTGCCCGGCGTGAGCTCGGCCAGTTCGTGCCATTCCGACTCGCGGCCCTGCAGCACTTCGATCTTTCCGACGAAGCCCATCTCGTTCATGCTGGCCAGGTTCAGCGCCAGCCCTTCCGAGCCGCCCTGCTGGCCCACGCGACCGGTACGGCCCACGCGGTGGATGTGAATTTCGGAATCAGGCGTCACGTCGACGTTGATTACCGCTTCGAGGTGCGAAATATCGAGCCCGCGCGCCGCCACGTCGGTCGCCACCAGCACCGAGCAGCTGCGGTTGGAGAACTGCACCAGCACCTGGTCGCGCTCGCGCTGCTCCAGCTCGCCGAACAGCGCCAGCGCACTGAAGCCCTGCGCCTGCAGCACCTCGACGAGGTCGCGGCACTGCTGCTTGGTGTTGCAGAAGGCCAGCGTGCTGACGGGGCGGAAATGGTCGAGCAGCAGGCTCACGGTGTGCAGCCGGTCGCTGTCCTTCACCTGGTACCAGCGCTGGCGGATCTTGCTGCCTTCATGCTGCGCCTGCACCGTGATCTGCTGCGGGTTCTTCATGAACTGCTGCGCGAGCTTGGCGATGCCTTCGGGGTAGGTGGCCGAGAACAGCAGCGTCTGGCGTTGCGTGGGGCACTGGCGCGCCACCTTCACGATGTCCTCGAAGAAGCCCATGTCCAGCATGCGGTCGGCTTCGTCGAGCACCAGCGTGTTGAGCGCCGACAGGTCGAGGTTGCCGCGGTCCAGGTGGTCCATGATGCGGCCCGGCGTGCCCACCACGATGTGCGCGCCGTGCTCCAGGCTGGCAATTTGCCCGCGCAGCGCAACGCCGCCGCACAGCGTGACGACCTTGATGTTTTCTTCGGCACGCGCCAGGCGGCGGATTTCGGTGGTGACCTGGTCGGCCAGCTCGCGCGTGGGGCACAGCACCATCGCCTGGATGGCGAAGCGGCGCGGGTTCAGGTTGGACAGCAGCGCCAGCGCAAAGGCGGCGGTCTTGCCGCTGCCGGTCTTGGCCTGGGCGATCAGGTCTTTGCCGAGCAGCGCCGGCGGCAGCGCGGCGGCCTGAATGGCCGTCATCTGCGTGTAGCCGAGCTGGGTGAGGTTGGCCAGCATCTGGGGCGAAAGCGCCAGTGCGGCAAAGCCGTTGTCGGCAGGTGCCTGGGCTTGGGGGCCGTTGGCTGGGGAGGTGGGTGTGGTCATCGTTCAGCAGCCGTGGCCCACGAAAAACAAAAAGCCTTGCCGGCGCCCTTCGCGGGGCGCCGCAAGGCCTTTCGTCAGTCGCGGATCAGCGGCGGGGGGAGTTGTTGCCGCCCGTCGGCGGCGGGCCGCGACGTTCCAGGTGACGGAAGGTGATACGGCCCTTGGTCAGGTCGTAAGGCGAGAGTTCGAGCGACACCTTGTCACCCGCCAGGATGCGGATGTGGTGCTTGCGCATCTTGCCGCCGCTGTAGGCGATCAGTTGATGGCCGTTGTCCAGCGTGACGCGGTAGCGCGAGTCGGGCAGGACTTCGGTCACTGCGCCGTTCATTTCGATCAGTTCTTCCTTGGGCATGAGTGGTTACCTCTGAATCGTTCGATGTGTGTTGGAAATGGAATGGGGCGTGATTGTTTCAGCCCGCGCACGGGAGCGCGAGAGGGCTGTTGCCGGGGGCGCGTTCGCGCACCCAGCCCAGGCCCTGGTCGATGGCGTAGCCGACCGCGGCGGCATGGCTGGCAAAGCGCGGCGTGAAACGCATCACGCGGTCGTGCATGCCGCTGCCGTGGCCGGAGCGGATCGAGACGGAGGCGGCGTAGTGGCCGTCGTCCTGGTGTCGAATGAGCGGGGAAACAAGGTACTTGCCCACCGCGATACTGTGTTGAATGATGTCCATGAAGCCTTGGCACAGCGCGCAGATACAGAGCGCGAAGTGCCTGAAAAATGATTGAAAACGGGCGTGGGCCGGCCGGAACGGCGCAGCGAACGCGCTATTCGCTTCAACAAGAACGAAGGCAGTGGTGGCAATCATGGGCGCCCGGTCTGGCGCTCCAACACACTGTGAAAGCCGGCTTGGGAATGAAAGGCCTGAAGCATCCAAGGGACAGTGCAGGTCAGCCGGCGGTATTGACGAAATTCTTCGTCGTGGTATCGAAACGAACCCGACATTATAGCTTGCGGGGCATGACAGGCGCTTGTCTTAATTGCAGCGGTTTCATGAAAAAGGCCCAGAGGGGTCTGCGATCAGGCATCGATTGCTATTGAAAACGTAGCAAATCAGCTGTCGACCACGCTTCGTCAGGCTTCAATCAGCGCGCCCGTCGGCAGGCGGTCGAGCGCACGCTTTGCCGACGCGCTCCTACAGCCGCCCACGGGTGCGATGCGCTCAATGGCGCAATGAACACCGCCACGCTTTCCTCCGCCGCGCCCGTGCGCTACGACCCCGCCGTGGAGACCTTCCGCGACGACGAGGCCCAGACACAGACCGACCTGGTCGCCACCCTCATCGACATGGAAAAGACCATGGCCGAGCACACCGGCCATGCGATGCGCGCCGTGCACGCGAAAAGCCACGGCGTGCTGCGCGGCGAGTTGCGCGTGCTCGACGGCCTGCCCGAGCCGCTGGCGCAAGGGCTCTTTGCGGCGGCGCGCCGCTACCCGGTGGTGATGCGGCTGTCGACGCCGCCGGCCGAGATGCTCGACGACCGCGTGTCGCTGCCGCGCGGCATGGCCGTGAAGGTGCTGGGCGTCGAAGGCGCGCGCGTCGAGGGCTCCGAGGGCGACACCACGCAGGACTTTCTCTTCGTGGACGGCCCGGTGTTCGCCGCGCCCGACGCCAAGGGTTTTCTGCGCAGCCTGAAGCTGCTCGCAGGCACCACCGACAAGGCCCCCAACGCCAAGCGCGTGCTCTCCAGCGTGCTGCAGGGCGTGGAGAAAGTGGTCGAGGCGGTCGGCGGCAAGAGCAGCACCTTGATCGCCATGGGCGGCCACCCCGAGACGCATCCGCTGGGCGCCACCTTCTTCACGCAGGTGCCGATTCGCTATGGCAACCACATCGCCAAGCTGCAGTTGGCGCCCGTGTCGCCCGCGCTGCTGGCGCTGGAGAACGCGCCCATCGACCTGACCGACAAGCCCGACGGCACGCGCGAGGCCGTCACCGATTTCATGCGCCAGCAGCCGGCCGTGTGGGAGCTGCGCGTGCAACTGTGCGTGGACCCGGAGCGCATGCCCGTGGAAGACGCGTCGGTCGAATGGCCGCAGTCGCTCAGCCCCTTCATTGCCGTCGCGCGCATCACCGCCGATGCCCAGGAAGCCTGGAGCGACGCGCTGGCGCGCGAGGTGGACGACGGCATGGCTTTCAACCCCTGGCATGCACTGGCCGCGCACCGCCCGCTGGGCAATGTGATGCGTGCACGCAAGGTGGCGTATGCGGCTTCGTCGAAGTTTCGCGGCGAGCACAACGGGTGCCCGATGCAGCGTTGAGACTTCGCTGCCTCCCGGAAACTGCAGGCTGGTTGGCCGCCGTGGCAGGCCGCCGCTAGATCAGATCGACGGCTTCACGAAGAAGATCCGCCGTCAGTGGGAGCCCTCGTTTGTCCAGCGCCTCCAGCAGGTCCTTTGCGGTTCTTGTCGGCTGCGACCATCGTGAGCGCATCTGCTTGAGCGCAGTCAATGCCTTCAGCTTGTGCAGATGAAGCTGGTTCATGACGAACCGGTCCGGGTGCTGGACTTCGATGTTGAACGGCTCGAGCGCGCTCTGTGGAAAGTCCGCCAGATTGAAGGTGACGATCGCATCCGCGTGACCTGCGATGGCCGCTGCGACGACATGGCGATCGTCCTTGTCGGGCAGTGTGATCGAGGGGATCAGCGATTCATAGCCAGTGACCACGCAGTCGGGGATCGCCGCATTCATCGCGTCGGCCAGGGCCGGCAGGCGGTCCGCGATGTCGGGGCGTTGGGCCGAGAGGTTGCGGATCCATTCCGCCTGGATCATTGCGCTCCAGCGCGCGTGGTACAGGTCGGCAACGGCAAGACTCATCAGAATGTCGCGCACCAACGTCGGGTAGAGCACGTTGGCGTCCAGCACGGCCGTATAGCGCGACGACCCCGCCAACTCAGAACTCCAGCCCCAGGCCTTCAGACAGCTTCGTGACCTCTTGAAGCGACTTCTCGGATCTCTGCTTCTGCTCGGCAAGGTACCGGCGAAGCTCCTGGTATTCGATGCGCCGGTGCGTGCCCACAAGGCGGCACTTCAGGCGCCCCGCCTCGATTTCGCTGACGATGAAGGGCCGCGAAACATTCAGGAAGTTGGCGGCGTCCTGTGTTGTCAGTTCGTGCTTTTGCGGGATGAGCAGCATGGGCTCACGCTTTGCCATTTGCCGCAGAACGTCTGCAAAGAACCGCAGCGCGCGGGGCGGGAGTTCCAGCACCGGCGATTCGCTTGTTTCGCCGTTGCTGCCCGACAGGTCAAGGATCACCTTGATGTGATCGGCCTTCGAGTGGTCCAGCGCGGCCACCAGGCATTGGTGAGCCACAGCCGCCATTTCGGCTTCTGCCGCGCTGGCAGGGTCTAGTACGACGTCATGCTCTTTCATGGGGTCCTTTGGCAGCCGCCGAGCGGTGCGGATTCACCCGGCAAAGCCCGGGCGTCAGGGCCAATATGGGGCCTAAACGAAATAAACGCAACAGCCGAATCTACGTCCCTTCAGCGACGCCCCTTCAGCGACGTCGAAGCCCCGCCCCCATCAGCCGATCCCCAACATCCGCTTGTTCGCCGCCGCATCCACCCCGCCGGCCGCGAAGTCGTCGAACGCGCGGTCCGCCACGCGGATGATGTGATCGGCGATGAACTTCGCGCCTTCGCGCGCGCCGTCTTCCGGGTGCTTGATGCAGCACTCCCACTCCAGCACCGCCCAGCCCGGAAAGTCGTACTGCGCCATCTTCGAGAAGATGCCCTTGAAGTCGACCTGCCCATCGCCCAGCGAGCGAAAGCGCCCCGCCCGGTTGATCCAGCTCTGGAAGCCGCCGTACACGCCCTGCTTGCCGCTCGGGTTGAACTCGGCGTCCTTCACGTGAAAGATCTTGATGCGCTCGTGGTAGTGGTCGATGTAGGCCAGGTAGTCGAGCTGCTGCAGCAGGAAGTGGCTCGGGTCGTACAGCAGGCAGGCGCGCGGGTGGTTGTGCACGCGCTCCAGGAACATCTCGTAGCTCACGCCGTCGTGCAGGTCTTCACCCGGATGGACCTCGTAGCAGACGTCCACGCCCGCCGCGTCGAAGGCGTCGAGGATGGGGCGCCAGCGGCGCGCCAGTTCGTCGAAGGCTTCGTCGATCAGGCCCGGCGGGCGCGGCGGCCACGAATACAGGTAGGGCCACGCCAGCGCGCCGGAGAAGGTCGCGTGCGCCGTGAGGCCCAGGTGGGCCGAGGCCTTGGCCGCAAAGTGCAGTTGCTCCACCGCCCACTGCTGCCGGCGCACCGGGTCGCCGCGCACCTCGGGCGCCGCAAAGCCGTCGAAGCCCGCGTCGTAGGCTGGGTGCACCGCCACCAGTTGGCCCTGCAGGTGGGTCGACAGTTCGGTGATCTGCAGGCCGTACCGCGCGAGCGTGCCGGTCACTTCGTCGCAGTAGGTCTTGCTTTCGGCGGCCTTCTTCAGGTCGAACAGGCGCGCGTCCCAACTGGGGATCTGCACGCCCTTGTAGCCCAGTCCCGCAGCCCATGCGGCGATGCCGTCGAGCGTGTTGAACGGGGCGGTGTCGCCGGCGAACTGGGCCAGAAAAATGGCCGGACCCTGGATCGTCTTCATGGGCTTGTCTTCCTTATTCGTTGGGGCAGCGTTGAAAGCATACTTGGCGTGTCGTCCGACCCCGTGCGAGAGGTCAAGGAGCCACAATGGATTTTCCTTTTCGCCTCCCTCGTCCGGTTCGCACCGTCGACAGTCCCGCGATGACACAACCTGTTTCCGCTCGGCTCAAGATCGGCCTGTCCGCCTGCTTCTCGCATGCCGACCCGGCCCGCTCTCTCTTCACCAACAAGACGCTCCAGTACGTCGAGCAATCGATCGCGCACTGGCTCATGTCCGCTGGCGCCATGGTGGTGATGGTGCCCTGCCCCACCGGCGAAACCGCGCGCGGCGACACCAAGCTGTCGCACTACGCAGAGTGGCTCGACGGCGTGGTGATGCACGGCGGCGCCGACGTCTGGCCCGGCAGCTACGGCGAGGTGCCGCTCAAGGACGCATGGATCGGCGACCAGATCCGCGACCTCTACGACCTGGCGCTGGTCGAGGCCTTCGAGCAGGCCGGCAAGCCCATCTTCGGCGTGTGCCGCGGGCTGCAGCTGATCAACGTGGCCTTCGGCGGCACGCTCTACCAGGACATCGAGGCACAGCACGACGGCGGCCTGCGCCACCGCGACCCGGTGACCTACGACCAGAATTTTCATGAGATCGAGGTGGTGCAGGGCACGCGCCTGTCGAAGCTGTTCCCCGACACCCGCACCGCGCGCGTCAACAGCATCCACCACCAGGGCGTGAAAGACATCGCGCCCGGCTTCGACATCGAAGCCTGGAGCCTGCCCGACCGCGTGCCCGAGGCCATTCGCCGCCGCAGCGACCGTGGCCGCAGCTACATCGCCGCCACCCAGTGGCACCCCGAGTTCCACAAGTACGGCAGCACCGAGACGGTCGACGACTCGCCCATCCTGCATGACTTTCTGTGGGCCTGCGCCACCGCCCGCGTGGCGCCGCGCACCAGCACCAGCATGCGCGACATGCCGGGCCGCATCCGCAACCGCGCAGCACGCCTGCTGCGCCAGGCGCTGCTGCGGCGCTGAGCCCTCGGGCGCCCTTTCTTTTCTTGTTTCAGCGCCAGGCCGCGCGCACCAGCGCGCCCGGGTCGCTCGTGCCCGCGCCGATGCCGCTCACCACACCCCAGTCGGGGTCGAAGCGGCTCGACACGAACGCGGCGGAGGCCTCGGCGCTCGCATGTTCCAGCATCAGGCAGGCCTGCGTGGCCAGCACCAGGCGCTGCGTGAAGCGGCGTGCCTGGCGCTCCAGTTCCTGCGGCGGCAGCTGCACCATCCGGCGCACCGCCTGCAGCGCGGCCTGCAGGCGCGGCTCGCCGGTGGCGATGTCGCTCAACTGGTCGAGCACCATGTGCACGTCGTCGGGGTTGCGCGAAACGGCGCGCAGCACGTCCAGGCACATCACGTTGCCCGAGCCTTCCCAGATCGAGTTGACGGGCGCCTCGCGAAACAGCCGGCCCATGGGCGCGTCTTCCACATAGCCGTTGCCGCCGAACACTTCCATGGCCTCGCCGGCGAGCGTCACCGCACGCTTGCAGTTCCAGAACTTGGCCGCGGGCGTGAGCAGGCGGCGCCAGGCCGTGTCGATGGGCGCGGCGGAGCCGAAGCGCGCGGCCAGGCCCATCGCCAGCAGCGTGGCGCCCTGCGACTCCAGCGCCATGTCGGCCAGCAGCTCGGTCATCACCGGCTGGTCCACCAGGGCCTTGCCGAAGGCATGGCGGTTGCGCGTGTAGTGCAGCGCCTGCGCGAAGCCCTGGCGCATGAAGCCGGCGCTGGCCAGCGCGCAGTCCAGCCGCGTCACGGTGGCCATCTCGATGATGGTGGGGATGCCGCGGCCCTCCTCGCCCACCAGAACGCCCCAGGCTTGCTTGAACTCCACCTCGCTGCTGGAGTTGGAGCGGTTGCCCACCTTGTCCTTCAGCCGCTGGATGTGAATCGGGTTCTTGCTGCCGTCGGGCCGCCAGCGCGGCACGAAGAAGCACGACGATCCGTGTTCGTCGGTCCTGGCCAGCACCAGATGGCCGTCGCACATGGGCGCCGAAAAGAACCACTTGTGGCCGGTGACGAGAAATTCGTCGCCCCACGGGCCGCTGCCCGCGGGCACGGCGCGCGTGGTGTTGCTGCGCACGTCGCTGCCGCCCTGCTTCTCTGTCATGCCCATGCCGACGGTCATGGAGGTCTTGCGCGCCAGCGGAATGTCGCGTGCGTCGTGTTCGTTCGACGCCAGCTTGTCGCGCAGGTCGGCGTACAGCGCGGCGTTGCGCCGCATCACCGGGATGCAGGCCTTGGTCATGGTGGTCGGGCAGGTCGAGCCCGACTCGATCTGGCTGTGCATGTACAGCGACGCGCCGTAGCCCACCCAGGCCGAAGGCCGCTCGTCGAAGAACGGCAGGTTGGCAATGCCGTTGCGCCGCGCGATGGTCATCAGGGTGTGCCACGCCGGGTGGAACTCCACCTGGTCGATGCGCTCGCCGATGCGCGAGTGCGTGTGCAGTTCGGGCGTGTGGCGGTTGGCGAGTTCGGCGGCGCGCAGCGTGGGCTCTGCACCGTACTCGGCGCCCTGGCGCACCAGCTCGTCGTCGCGCCAGGCGGCACCGCCGCTGGCCACCGCGCCGCGCAGCGTGGGGTCGCTGGTGTAGACGTTGTAGTCCTTGAGTTCGGGGACCTGGTTGTCGGGGTGGATGCCGGGGGTGGTCATGGCTGTCATGGGTGCGTCTCCGTGTGCCGATGGGCAGAATCCATTCGATGGCTCTCGAAATTCTAGGAACAACCCGCACGCAAGGTGTTCGGGTTCGGCGCGCATGACAGGCACGCGCGCACCGGCCGCCGCCCCCAGGAGAAAGCCGCGCCAGTCCCGCGCGCGCCACACCTCGCAGGCCCTGCAGGAGGCCTTTGTTCGGCTTTTGGTCGAGAAGGGTTTTGCCGCCATCACCATCCGCGAGATCGCGGCGGTGGCCGGCACGGGGCTGGGCAGCTTCTACGAGTACTTCGAGAACAAGGACGACCTGGCGCGTGTGTGCCTGCACCTGCGCTCCAAGGCGCTGCTGCTGGACGTGCGCACGGCCGTGCAGGCGCATGCGGGCCGGCCGCTGCGCGAGATCGTCGATGCGGTGATCGACGCGCAGCTCGAGGCGCACCGCGCGCAGCCGTTGGCCTGGGGCGCGCACTACCTGCTGGAGCGGCACCTCTCCGGCCCCGAGGCCTACCGCAAGATGTACGACCGCTTCGTGGGCGAATGGGTGGGCGTGCTCGATGCCGCGAACAACCTGGCGCCCGATTGCCAGAAGAAGGAAGTGGCCCGCGTGTGCCAGACCATCATCTACGGGCTGGTGGCGCACACCCACATCGGCACCGGCGGACGGCCCGACCTGCAGGCGCTGTCACGGCAACTGCGTGGCGCGCTGCACGGTTACCTGGCCGGAGTGGCCTGAACCGGAAAGAGCCTGTCGTTCAGCGCGACTTGTTCGTCGTGCTGCTGACACCGGCGTCGATGGTGCCGAACACCGTGACGCCGCTGCCGCTCGAAGGCGTGGCCGCCGACGGGTTGGCGCTGCCGGCCGAACCGGTGCCCGCGCAGCCCGACACCAGCGCGCCCATGGCGATCACGAACACGGCGGCAATGAATGGCTTCACTTGGAACTCCAGATGGGGTTGGTTGGACGGGACCGATTCACTATAGGCCCGGCCGCGCCCCGCCCCGTTGCTGCAAGCCCCGCCGGCGGCAGGGTTGTTGACGGTGCGAGGCGGGCGGCCGCCTTGCTCAGCGCGGGTCGGTGGCCAGCAGCATCTCGACCATCGAGCGCAGGTGGCCCTGCAGCCGCGCCGCGCCAGCCTCGTCCAGCGCCAGCGTGGTCTCGTCCATGTAGAGCTTGCGGTTGATCTCCACCTGGATGCTGTGCCGGTTGTCGGCCGGGTTGCCGTTGCGGCGCACCAGCTCCACGCCCTTGTACGGGTGGTTGTAGTCCACGCTGTAGCCAAAGGCGCGCAGGTGCGCGCACAGCTTGTGCGACAGCGCCGGGTCGGCCGTGCTGCCGTCGCGGTCGCCAATCACGAAGTCGGCATGCGCCAGCCCCGGAAAGTCGGTCGCGTGGCTGGCCGCGATGGCCGGCATCGAATGGCAGTTGATGTGAATGCTGTAGCCGTGGCGCGCACGCGCCTCGTCCACCGCCTGCGACACGGCCGCGTGGTACGGCCGCCAGCAGCTGTCGATGCGCTGGCGCACCTCGTCCACCGGCAACTGCCTGTCGTAGATCGGCAGGCCTTCGTCGGTGAGCTTCCAGATCAGGCCCTTGCCCAGGCGCACCTTCGACAGCACGCGCGGGTCGGTGGAGACCGGGTCGGTCCACGCGCCGTCGAGCATGGTGGTGTCGATCTCGGTGGTGTCGCGGTTGGCGTCCAGGTAGCTGCGCGGGAAATGCGCCTCCACCCAGGCCACGCCCAGCGCGGGCGCAAAGGCGTAGAGCTTTTCCACGTGCGTGTCCTCGGCGCGGCGCAGCGTGGCCAGCTCGCGCACCGTGCCGAAGTCTTCCGGGTAGACGGTGCCGCTGTGCGGGGAGTCCAGCACCAGCGGCGTGTGCCCGGCAACGCGGGTGACCTGGGCGCGGTTTTGGATCAGTTTCAGAACCGGATGCATAGGCAGGTAGGGGTCAGTCCAGTCGCACGCGTGCGAACTCGGCCACCTTCTTCATCTTCTCGATCTCGCTGGCAATCTGCTTGGTGAACTGCGCCGGCGTGGTGCCCGAGGCGTAGAGGCCCTGCAGCGCCAGGCGCTCGCGCACCGAGGCGTCCTTCAGCGCGGTGGCCACGGCCTGCTGCATGCGCAGCACCAGGTCGGCGGGCGTGCCGGCGGGCGCGATCATGCCGAACCACGACGGGTCGTTGTTGGCCGGGTAGCCCAGCTCGCCGTAGGTGGGCACGTCGGGCAGCACGTCCAGGCGGCCGGTCCAGGACACGGCCAGCGCCTTCAGCTTGCCCGCCTTCACGTGCGGCAGCGACGAGGCCACCTGGTCGAAGTACACCGGCACTTCGCCCGCCAGCACGTCGTTGATGGCCGGGCCCGCACCGCGGTAGGGGATGTGCACCATCGAGGTTCCGGTGCTGCTCTTGAACAGTTCGCCCCACATGTGGCCGATGGTGCCGTTGCCCGGCGAGGCATAAGACACCTTGCCGGGGTTGGCCTTCAGGTACTTCACCAGTTCGGCGAAGTTGGCGACCGGCAGCTTGGCCGGGTTGATGACGATCACGCCCGGCGCCTTCACGATTTCGGTCACGGCGGTGAAGCCCTTGATCGGGTCGTACGGCAGCTTCTGGTACACGGCCGGGTTCACGCCGTGCGTGGAGAGCGTGGCAATGCCGAAGGTCAGGCCGTCCGGCGCGGCGCGGGCCAGCTCGGCCATGCCGATGGAGCCTCCGGCGCCGGCGCGGTTGTCGATCACCACGGGCTGCTGAAGGATCTTGGCAATGGGCTCGCCGAGCACGCGCGCGGTGATGTCGGTGGCGCCGCCGGGCGGGAACGGAACGAGCAGGCGAATCGGCTTGCCTTGGGCAAAGGACATTCCTGGAAGGATAGAAGCGACAGCCAGCGTGGAAATGAAATGACGACGTTGCATGGGGTGTATTCCAGTGTGCATTGAGAGTGAAGAAACGATTTGCCACCTCACTGGAAGCAAAGGATAGACCAGGTAACATTCCAATCTGGAATGTTTTAATGGGCATCCTGCCATGTCACTGCGCCGCCTCAACCCTCCCCTGAACCTGCTGCGTGCCTTTTCCACCGTGGTGCGCTTCGGCAGCGTCTCGCGCGCGGCCGAGGCGCTGCACCTCACGCAGGGCGCGGTCAGCAAGCAGGTGCAGGAGCTGGAGCGCTGGATTGGCGCGCCGCTGTTCGAGCGCAGCCGCAAGCGCCTGGCGCTCACGCCGGCCGGCGAGCGGTACGAGAAGGCGGTGCGCGCCACGCTGGCGCAGCTGGAGGCGGCCACGCTGGAGCTCATCACCAGCGGCGACGGCGGCGGCGCGCTGCACCTGTCGACCCTGCCGACCTTCGGCGCCAAGTGGCTGATTCCACGGCTGCCCGCGTTCCAGCGGCTGCACCCGCAGATCACGCTGCATTTCGTGCCCTTCGTACACGGCTACGACTTCGAGCGGCCCGAGCTCGACTGCGCCATTCTTTTCGGCGACGGCCACTGGCCCGGCGCCCGCTCGCACTACCTCGCGGGGCAGGACGTGGCGCTGATCGCCCCGCGCGCGGCGCAGGCCGAAGTGGTCATTCGCGCGCCGCAGGACGTGGCGCGCTGCACGCTGCTGCGCCACGTGACGGTGCCGCAGTCGTGGGTGCAGTGGAGCGAGGCGCACGGCGTGCGCGGGCTCGACCCGCTGGCGGGCCCGCAGTTCGACCAGTTCCAGACCATGATCCGCGCGGTGATGGTGGGCATGGGCGTGGCGCTGGTGCCGCGCTGCCTGGTGCAGGACGAAATTGCCTCAGGGCTGGTGGACGAGCCGCTGCCCGGCTACCGCGGCGACCAGGGCTACTGGTTCTGCTACCCCGAAGGCCGCGGCCAGTTGGCCACGCTCGACCACTTCCGCAGCTGGCTGCTCGCGGAGGTCGATCGCGGCACAGAGGCGCCGGCGCCTCTGCCGCGCTGAGATCGGGCTGAGCCCGGCTGCCTATTCGGGCTTCGCGCCCGAGGCCTTCACCGCCGCACCCCACACGCCGATCTCGCTCGCCACGAAGCGGTCGAACTCGCCCGGCGTGGTGGGCGATGGCTCGGCGCCGCGCTCGCGAATGAAGCGCGCCATCTGCTCGCTCTTCAAAATATCGGTCACCTCGTGGTTGAGCCGCTCGACGATGTCGCTCGGCGTGCCGCGCGGCGCCATCAGGCCGAGCCAGCCCACGGCCTCGAAGTTCTTCGTGCCCGCCACGCCGCTTTCGCGCACCGTGGGCACATCGGGCAGCTGCGACGAGCGCGTGGCCGATGTCACGGCCAGCGCCACCGCCTTGCCCGACTTGATGTGCGGCAGCGCGGCCGTCACCGAGTCGACCATCAGCGGCACCTGGTTGCCCAGAAAGTCCGACTGCGCCGGGCCGCTGCCGCGGTACGGGATGTGCGTGATGAACACATGCGCGGCCGCCTTGTACATCTCGCCCGACAAATGCTGCGTGCCGCCGATGCCGGCGCTCGCATAGCTCAGCCGCCCGGGCTCGGCCTTGGCGCGTTGCGTGAGCGCGGCCAGCGTGCCGATGCCGCTCTCCGGCGTGGCCAGGAACACCAGCGGCACCTTCGCGATCAGCGAGATGCCCACCAGGTCCTTGCGCGGGTCGAAGCCGGGCTTGGCGTAGAGCGTCTGGTTGACCGCCATTGCGCTGCCGGCCACCACCAGCGTGTAGCCGTCGGGCGGCGCGCGCACCACGAACTCGGTGCCGATGTTGCTGCCGGCACCGGCCTTGTTGTCGATGATCACCGGCTGGCCCAGGCGCTTGCCCAGCTGTTCGGCGAGCGCGCGCGCAAAGATGTCGGTGGCCTGCCCGGGCGGGAACGGCACCACCAGCTTGACGGGCCTGTCAGGCCATGCGGCAGCCTGCGCCAGGCACGTTGCGCCCAGCAGCATCGCCGCCGCCAGGCCCGTGGCCAGTTGTCTGCGCCGCATGGCTCAGAGCGCCGACAGGTGCTTGCCTACGATGCCCGCCAGTTCGAACATCGTCACCTGGTCCTTGCCGAACACGGGCTTCAGCTTGGCGTCGGCATTGATGGCGCGCTTGTTGGTCGCGTCCTGCAGGCCGTTGGCCTTGATGTAGTCCCACAGCTTCTTGATGACCTCGGTGCGCGCCACCGGATCGGCGCCGATCACCGCGGCCAGCGAGTCGCTGGGCTTGAGGCCCGCGCCGGGCTTGCGCGGCGCGGCGGCCTTCTTCGCGGCCGGTGCCTTCTTGGCGGCGGGCGTCTTCTTCGCCGCCACCTTCTTCGCGGCCGCGGTCTTGGCCGCCGGCTTGCCGAAGGTCTTGCGCGGCGGGAACTTGCTGCCGCCCTCGCGCGGCGCGAACTCGAAGGTCACCTTGCCCTCTTCGGCGTTCCAGGTCAGGAAGGCCTTGAAGGCGCGGCGCGTGCGCATGCTCACGAACTTGTCGAGCAGGTCGGTCTTGCCGGTGGCGAGCAGCTTTTCCATCTGCGGGCGCTCCACCGGCTGCTGCAGGATGATCTTGCCGGTCTTGAAGGTGCAGCTGGGCGTGGGCTGCGCGTGGGTCGGCACCGACTTCTCGCACACGTAGTTGCTGCCGTGATCGAACACCGGCGCGCCGCACACCGGGCAGGGGCCCACGGTGTCCTGTTCGCTGAAGTCGACGATCTCGCCGCTCTCTGCGTTCTTGTCGTCGCCGAAGTCGAACTCCAGCTTCCAGTTCTTCGCTTCTTCGTCGAACTTGATGACGATCTCCGAGGTGAAGGGCCAGCCGGCCTTGGAACGGAAGCCGTCGATCGGGCCGATGTGCTTGTCGCGCAAGAGCGCCTCGGCCTCGGCCACCTCGAAGGTGCGCCCGGCCGGCGACTTGCCGAACGAGAAGCCGCAGGCGTCCTCGCCCGTGCCGCTCTTGCCGGTGCAGGCGTAGCGGCGGTAGTTTTCCTTCACCACGCCGCCGCAGTTGGGGCACGGCGTCTGCAGGGTCGAGTAGTCGCCCGGCACGGTGTCGCGGTCGTACTCCTTGGCCTTCTTGACGATGTGCTCCGTCATGGCGGCAATCTCGCGCATGAAGGCTTCGCGGCTGAGCGCGCCCTTTTCCATCTGCGCGAGCTTGTATTCCCACTCACCGGTGAGTTCGGCCTTGGAGAGTTCTTCCACGCCCAGGCCGCGCAGCAGCGTCATCAGCTGGAATGCCTTGGCCGTGGGGATCAGCTCGCGGCCTTCGCGCAGCATGTATTTCTCGGCAATCAGCCCTTCGATGGTGGCCGCGCGCGTGGCTGGCGTGCCCAGGCCTTTTTCCTGCATGGCCTCGCGCAGCTCGTCGTCGTCGATGGTCTTGCCCGCGCCTTCCATGGCGCCCAGCAGCGTGGCTTCGGAGTAGCGCGCCGGCGGGCGCGTCTTCAGGCCCTTGGTGTCGACCGTTTCGGCCTTGACGATTTCGCCGGGCTTCACCGGCACCAGGCGCTTGCCGTCCTTGTCGTCTTCCTTCTCGTCGTCCTGTGCTTCCTTGCCGTAGATGGCCAGCCAGCCCGGCTTCACCAGCACCTTGCCGTCGGTGCGGAAGGGGTACTTCTTGCCGCCCTGCTCCACCGTGCTGATGCGCGTGGTCACCTGGTGCTCGGCGCTCGGGAAGAACACCGACATGAAGCGGCGCACCACGAAGTCGTACAGCTTCTGCTCGGCGTCGCTCAGGCCGCTGGGGGCCTGCAGCGTGGGGATGATGGCAAAGTGATCCGACACCTTGGCGTTGTCGAAGATGCGCTTGTTGGGCTTGACGTAGTTGCCGTCGACCGCCTGCTTGGCAAACGGCGCCAGGTGCTTCATGCCGCTGTTGGCGAGCATGACCATGGTGTCCTTCACCACGGGCAGATAGTCTTCCGGCAGCGCGCGCGAATCGGTACGCGGGTAGGTCAGCGCCTTGTGGCGCTCGTACAGGCTCTGCGCCAGCGCCAGCGTGGTCTTGGCGCTGAAGCCGAAGCGGCTGTTGGCCTCGCGCTGCAGCGAGGTCAGATCGAACAAACCGGGCGAGGCCTGCGTGGTGGGCTTGCTTTCTTCCGTGACGGTGGCGGGCTTGCCGCGCGCGGCATTGGCGATGGCCAGTGCGTCCTGCTCGTTCCAGACGCGGTCGGCGCGTTGTTCGGGGTCGGGCTCGCCGTTGGCCTGCAGCGGCGCGTTGGCCTTCTTCCAGTTGGCGTCGAACCACTTGCCCGGGTACTCGCCGGCCTCGGCCGCGAAGCTGCCGTGCACTTCCCAGTAGTTGCGCGAGACGAACTTGCGGATCTGCTCCTCGCGCTCCACCACCACCGACAGCGTGGGCGTCTGCACGCGGCCCACGGTCGTCAGAAAGAAGCCGCCGTCGCGCGAATTGAACGCGGTCATGGCGCGCGTGCCGTTGATGCCCACCAGCCAGTCGGCCTCGGAGCGCGAGCGCGCGGCGTCGGCCAGGCCCTGCATCTGCTTTTCGGTGCGCAACTGGTCGAAGCCGTCGCGAATCGCCTGCGGCGTCATCGACTGCAGCCACAGCCGCTTGACCGGCTTGTTCAGCCCGGTCTTGCCGCCGGCGTACTGCTCGATCAGGCGAAAGATCAGCTCACCCTCGCGGCCCGCGTCGCAGGCGTTGATGAGCTGCGTCACGTCCTTGCGCTTGGCCTGCTTGACCACCGCGTTCAGGCGCGTCTTGGTCTTGTCGACGGGCTTGAGGTCGAAGTGCGGCGGAATCACGGGGAGGTTGGCAAAGCTCCACTTGCCCCGCTTGACGTCGAACTCCTCGGGCGCCTGGATTTCGACCAGGTGACCGACGGCGCTGGTCACGACATAGCTGTCGTTCTCGAAATGCTCGTCGTGCTTGTCGAATTTGCCGGCCACCGGCGTGAGCGCACGCACGATGTCCTGTGCCACCGACGGCTTTTCTGCGATTACCAAGGTCTTCATCAACAATTCCTAAAAAGTTCTCAGGCCGCCGCCGAGCCGCCTTGCGGCTCCCTTCTGGGGCAGCGACGACACGCAGTGCGAGAGCGTGGGGGCCACATACAATCTGCGGCTTCCCGCGTGTACACGCGCACACGCGCATGTGTGCATATTCAAACTAACAGACTTCGGCGATGCCTTCCAAAACCCCCAATTCCGCGGGCCGCCGCATTCAGATGCGACGCTCCGATGTCCACGGCAACGGTGTCTTCGCCGTGCAGGACCTGGCCGAAGGCGAAACGCTCATCGAATACAAGGGCGAGGTCATCAGCTGGAAAGAGGCCCTGCGCCGCCATCCGCACGACCCGGCCCAGCCCAACCACACCTTCTACTTCCATATCGATGACGGTCGTGTGATCGACGGCAACGTGAAGGGCAACGACGCGCGCTGGATCAATCACTCGTGCGAGCCGAACTGCGAAGCCGACGAAGTCGATGGGCGCGTTTATATCAAGGCATTGCGCAACATCGCTGCAGGCGAAGAGCTCAATTACGACTACGGCTTGGTCATCGACGAGCCGTACACGCCCACGCTGCTGTCCGAATTTCCTTGCTGGTGCGGCTCCGAAGAGTGCCGTGGCACGCTGCTGACGCCCAAGGACGACGAGGAAGAAGAGAAGAAAAAGAAGAAGGCCGAAAAGAAGGCCGATAAAAAAGCCGAAAAGAAAAAGGCAGAAAAAAAGGCTGAAAAGAAAGCCGATAAAAAAGCTGAAAAAAAGGCAGATAAAAAAGCGGAGAAGAAATCCGCCAGGAAAGAAAAGTCCGACAAGGACTGACCATGAGCAGCACCTCGGCCACCTGGTTCGAAGACCGGATCGCCGCATCCGTCGCACCGCTGCTGCCCGGCTTCACGGTCGAGGCCGTGGCCGAAATAGATTCCACCAACACCGAGCTGATGCGCCGCGCACGCGCCGGCCGTGCCGAGCCCGTGCTGCTCGTGGCCGAGCGCCAGACCGCGGGGCGCGGGCGCCTCGGGCGACCCTGGCAGAGCGCGTCGGGCCAGGAAGAGCCCGCGTCGCTCCTGTTCTCGCTCGGCATGCCGCTGGCGCCCGCCGACTGGTCGGGCCTGTCGCTGGCCGTGGGTGTCAGCGTGGCCGAAAGCCTCGACCCCTCGGGCGCGCACCGGGTCGGCCTGAAGTGGCCCAACGACGTGTGGGTGAACGACTGCAAGCTGGCCGGCATCCTCATCGAGACCGCCATGCCCGCCATGCCCGCCCCTGGCCGGCCGGATGCCTCGCGCTATCTGGTGATCGGTATCGGCATCAACATCGGCGCGCGCGACGCGGATGGCATGCGCACGCCGCCGGCCTGGCTGCGCCAGTGGCGCCCCGAGGCGACCGCGCCCGACGTGCTGCTCGAACTGGCCGAGCCGCTGGTGCGCTGCGTGCGCGAGTTCGAAGCCCGCGGCTTCGCCCCTTTTGCTGAACGCTTTGCCGCACGCGACGTGCTGCGCGGGCGCGAGGTGGCGCTCAGCGACGGCACCGCCGGGCTGTGCGAAGGCGTGGCCTGGGGTGGTGAGCTGCAGGTGCGCACCGACGCCGGCCTGCAGCTCATTTCCAGCGACGAAGTCAGCGTGCGCCCCCGCGGCATGGCGCTTTGAGCACCATGAAGCTGCGCCTGCTGCTCGTCGCCTTGCTGCTGGCCAACGCCGGCTACTTTCTGTGGGCGCGCGGTGACCTCGCCGGCTTTGGCCTGGCGCCGGCCGGGCTCAGCGAGCGCGAGCCGCAGCGCATGGCGCGGCAGATCCACCCCGAGTGGCTGCAGTTGCGCAAGGACGTGAAGCCAGGTGCGCCGTCTTCAGCTCCCGCTCCGTCATCCACGCCTTCGCCCGCCCCCGCTCCCTGATCCAGCAAGCGCCTGCAGATCAGGCCTTCGCTTCCCCCTCGAAGCGCACCGTGAACAGCGCCCCCGGCGGATGCTTGCCCGGATGCGCGTCCTCCAGCTTCACCTGCGCGCGGTGCTGGTTGGCAATCTCCCGCACGATCGGCAAGCCCAGCCCCGAGCCGTCGGCCTCGTTGCCCAGCACGCGATAGAACGGCTCGAACACCAGCTCGCGGTCGGCTTCGGCAATGCCCGGGCCGTTGTCCTCCACCTGCAGCAGCAGCACATGGCCGAAGGGGTCGGCCAGCACGCGCGCGGTGATCACGCCGGGGCGCTGCGGCGTCGAGGGCGTGTAGTTGATCGCGTTGTCCACCAGGTTGCGCACCAGCTCCTTCAGCAGCGTGGCGTTGCCGTCGAACATCACGCCCGGCGCGCCGGCCTCCGCGCCGTCGTAGCCCAGGTCGATGCGCTTGTCGATCGCGCGCGGCACCGCCTCGCGCACCACCTCGATGGTGAGCCGCGCCAGGTCGCAGGGCTGGTGGTGCGCGTTGGCGCTGTTGCCTTCGGCGCGCGCCAGCGACAGCAGCTGGTTGACCGTGTGCGTGGCGCGCTTGCTGGCGCGGCCGATCTGCTTGAGCGACTGCTTCAGCTCGTCGGCATTGGCGCCCTCGCGCTGCGCCAGGTCGGCCTGCATGCGCAGGCCCGCCAGCGGCGTTTTCAGCTGGTGCGCCGCGTCGGCCAGAAAGCGTTTTTGCGTGCCGATGGAGTCGTTGAGCTTGTCTAGCAGCTCGTTCACCGACGACACCAGCGGCACCACTTCGAGCGGCACCGACGATTCGTCCAGCGGGCTCAGGTCGCCCGGGCGCCGCTCGCGAATGCGTGCCTCCACCACCGACAGCGGCTTGATGCCGCGCACCAGCGCCAGCCAGATCAGCAGCACCGCCAGCGGCAATATGGCGAACTGCGGCAGCAGCACGCCCTTGATGATCTCGGCCGCCAGCACCGACTGCTTCTCGCGCGTTTCGGCCAATTGCAGCAGCGTGGGCGGCACGTCGTCGCTGCCGCTGGGCAGCCACAGCGAGGCCACGCGCACCGGCAGGCCGTGCACGTCGGCGTTGTGCAGAAACACCTGGCCGGGCGGCAGCGGCTCGTCCAGGCCGGGCAGAGGCACGTCGTGCTCGCCGCTCAGCAACGTGCCGTGGCCGTCGAGCAGCTGGTAGTACACATGGCCGGCATCGTCGGCCCGCAGGATTTCGCGCGCCGACTGCGACAGCATGAACTGCGTGTGCCCGTCCTTCACCGTGACCAGCTCGGCCAGCGCCTTCACGTTGTGCTCCAGCGCGCGGTCGAACGGGGCGTTGGCAATGCCCTGCGCCACCAGCCACGTGACGCCGATGCTCACCGGCACCAGCAGCAGCAGCGGCGTGAGCATCCAGTCGAGGATTTCGCCGAACAACGAGCGCTGGGCGCGCTGAAAGAGTTTCATCGCGGCCCGTCCACCGGCATGTTGCCGCCCGTGCGGCGCGACCGTGCCGGGCGTGCCGCCGTCACTGGATCTTTTCGAGGCAATAGCCCAGCCCGCGCACCGTCGCAATGCGCACCGGACCCTTCTCGATCTTCTTGCGCAGGCGGTGGATGTACACCTCGATGGCGTTCAGGCTCACCTCCTCGCCCCATTCGCACAGCCGGTCCACCAGCTGGTCCTTGCTCACCAGACGGCCGGCGCGCTGCAGCAGCACTTCGAGCAGGCCGAGCTCGCGCGCCGACAGCTCCACCATCTTGCCGTCGATGGTGGCCACGCGGCCGCCCTGGTCGTACACCAGCGGGCCATGGCGGATGGTGTTGCTGGTGGTGCCCATGCCGCGGCGGGTGAGGGCGCGCACGCGCGCTTCGAGCTCCTGCAGGCTGAAGGGCTTGGCCATGTAGTCGTCGGCGCCGTGGTCCAGGCCCTTCACGCGCTCCTCCACGCTGTCGGCCGCGGTCAGCACCAGCACCGGCAGCTGCGAGCCCCGCGCGCGCAGGCGCTTCAGTATCTCGATGCCGTGCAGGCTGGGCAGCCCGAGGTCGAGGATCAGCAGGTCGAACTCGTCATGGGTCATGAGCGCGGTGTCGGCCTGCGAGCCGTTGGCCACATGGTCGACCGCCGCGCCCGAAGTGCGCAGGCTGCGCAGCAGGGCATCGGCCAGCACCTGGTCGTCTTCGGCAATCAGAATCCGCATATGCGCCACCTCCGGCCTGGTTCGGGTGTCGGGCGCCACGCCGGCGCCGTTCACATTTGTCTCTGCGGACGAGTCTACGCGGCGGCGTAGGCTTCCAGACCGATGGTTACCACGGTGGCAATGTCGTTTCCCACGCTGCTTCTGAACTCGCTTTCGGCCTGCGTCACTGCGGCGCGAAAGGCGTCCAGCCAGGCCAGGCCGTCGGGCGTGAAGAGCACGCGCCGCGCGCGCGCGTCGAGCGGGTCGGGCCCGCGCGTCACCAGCCCCCAGGCCTCGCACTGGTCGACCAGTGCGCCCATCGCCTGCTTGGTCATGCCGGCGCGCTCGGCCAGCTCCGTGAGGCGCGAGCCTTCGCGCGACAGGTGGCGCGTGATGTGGATGTGCGCGGCGCTCACCTGCGCGCGCGCCGCCAGGTTCGACAGCGCCAGCGGCACGTCGACCGCATGCGCCATCAGCTCCAGCACGCGCTCGTCGAAACGGCGCATGGCATGGCCCAGCAAACGGCCCAGGTGGGTCTGACGCCAGGCGTCGGGATCGGTGGGGAAAAGGGCGGCAGCAGCGGCATCTGACATGCGTCAGATGGTAAAGCAAACTGACCAAAAAATGGGTTTACGCCAACCAACAAGCCCCTACACTACTGTTCAAGCATCCAGCCTGTGGTTAAAAGCAGACCGGATGAAACCTCACACAAACCGTTGATATTCAAGGAGTTTTCCACATGGACGCAGTTGTCAAGGGCGCAAGCATCTCGGTCGCCAACAGTGAAAAAGCCAAGGCCCTGCAGGCCGCGCTGGCGCAAATCGAAAAGCAGTTCGGCAAGGGCACGATCATGCGGCTCGGCGAAGGCGAGGCGCTCGAAGACATCCAGGTGGTCTCCACCGGCTCGCTGGGCCTGGACATCGCCCTGGGCGTCGGCGGCCTGCCGCGCGGGCGCGTCATTGAAATCTACGGCCCTGAATCGTCGGGCAAGACCACGCTCACGCTGCAGGTCATCGCCTCCATGCAGAAGCAGGCCGGCACCTGCGCCTTTGTCGACGCCGAGCACGCGCTCGACGTGCAGTACGCCCAGAAGCTCGGCGTGAACCTGTCCGACCTGCTGATCAGCCAGCCCGACACCGGTGAGCAGGCCCTGGAAATCGTCGACTCGCTGGTGCGCTCGGGTGCCGTCGACCTGATCGTCATCGACTCGGTGGCCGCGCTCACGCCCAAGGCCGAAATCGAAGGCGAAATGGGCGACTCGCTGCCCGGCCTGCAGGCCCGCCTGATGAGCCAGGCGCTGCGCAAGCTCACCGCCACCATCAAGAAGACCAACTGCATGGTCATCTTCATCAACCAGATCCGCATGAAGATCGGCGTGATGTTCGGTTCGCCCGAAACCACCACCGGCGGCAATGCGCTGAAGTTCTACGCCTCGGTGCGCCTGGACATTCGCCGCATCGGCACCATCAAGAAGGGCGACGAAGCCATCGGCAACGAAACCAAGGTGAAGGTGGTGAAGAACAAGGTGTCGCCCCCGTTCAAGACGGCGGAGTTCGACATTCTGTTCGGCGAGGGCATCAGCCGCGAAGGCGAAATCATCGACATGGGCGTGACCGCCAAGATCGTCGACAAGTCGGGCGCCTGGTACGCCTACAACGGCGAAAAGATCGGCCAGGGCCGCGACAACGCCCGCGAATTCCTGCGCGAGAACCCCGAGCTGTCGCGCGAGATCGAGAACAAGGTGCGCGAGTCGCTGGGCATTCCGCTGCTGGCCGCCGATGCCGGTGCCACGCCAGAGAAGCCGCAGAAGGCCGCCAAGGCAGAGAAGGCGGACAAGGCCGAGAAGGCCGACAAGGGCGAATAAGCCCCGGCGCGGCTCCATGAGGTCCACGCGGTCCGCGCGGTCCACGCGAGGCCGCGCGCCCGGTCCCCCCGAATGGCATTCAACGCCCCGTCCCTCAAAGGCCGCGCCCTGCGCCTGCTGAGCCAGCGCGAGCATTCCCGCCTGGAGCTGGAGCGCAAGCTGGCCAAGCATGAAGAAGAGCCCGGCACGCTGGCCAAGGCGCTCGACGAACTGGCCGCCAAGGACTTCATCAGCGAACCGCGCGTGGTGGCCTCGGTGCTCAACCAGCGCGCCGCCCGCTCGGGCGCGCTGCGGGTGAAGCAGGAGCTGCAGGCCAAGGGCGTTGCGCCCGAGGCCATCGCCGAAGCGGTGGCCAGCCTGCAGGAGACCGAAGTCGAACGCGCCACCGCCCTGTGGCGCCGCCGCTTCGACGCCCCGCCCGCCGACGCCAAGGCGCGGGCCAGGCAAATGCGGTTCTTGATGGCGCGCGGTTTCTCCGGCGCCGTCGTGTCCAAGGTGCTCAGGAGCGATTTCGATGAAACCGACGAATGACAACCCCGCCGTGCAGTCCCGTGTCGTCACGCAGCGCGTGGCTTGCGACTGGCGCCGCGCCTACGCACTCGCGGCCGACCCGGCGCGCCTGCCCGACTGGGCCAGCGGCCTCGCCAAGAGCGCGCTGGTGCGCAACGGCGAGCACTGGACGGTGCGCACGCCCGAGAGCGGCGACGCCCGCATGCGCTTTGCGCCGGCCAACGACTTCGGCGTGCTCGACCACTGGGTCACGCCCGAAGGCGTGGCGGAGGTCTATTTGCCGTTCCGCGTGATCGGCGTGGCGCCCGACGCCTGCGAACTGCAGTTCACGCTGCTGCGCCAGCCGCACATGGACGACGCGGCCTTTGCGCGGGACGCCGAATGGATCGCGCGCGACCTGCAGGCGCTGCGCAGCCTGCTCGAAGCGGGCTGAATCAGCTGGCGAACTCAGCTCGCTTCAGCCGTGTGGTCGACCCGCGGGTGCTCGCCGTGGCGCGACGCGATGTCGCGCACGTTCTTCTGCACCGCCACCGCGCCGAACAAGCTCAGCAGGAACGCCATGGCGTAGAAGCCCTTTTCGCTTGCAGCCAGCGTGGCGTTGAACAGGCCGATGGCGAGCAGGGCCAGCGACAGCAGCAGCGAGACCCAGCACAGGCCGTAGCAGATGCCCGTGACCGGCGTGCCTTCGAGCCGGTCGCGCACGCTCTTTTGCAATGACACGGCGGCAAAGAGGCCGTACACCAGCAGGGTGAAGTAATAGCCTTTTTCGTTGAGCTGCATCGAGGCGTTCCACAGCCCGATCAGGTAAACGAGGGCGCCTGCAAACAGCGCCGCCCAGGACGCCGCGACAAATGCGCCCGTGGGCTTTTGAAAATGGTGGTCCATTGAAATTCCCTCCCTTTGTGTTTGTGGGCCGCGATTTTGGCGGGCTGCGCCAATGGCATGATTCGACGCGTTCGGCGCCATGCGGCACTTGTGCGCATTTGCCGAATTTTTCAGCGTCAGCTTGCAATGACTCCGAAGTAAATCCCGAGGAGTTGCGCGCAATTCATTCAATAAATCAGTTGGAGGAGCCCCGCATGTCCGCAGATCCCACAGGCCAACCGTCCCTCGTTCGCACCGGCGCCAAGGCCGGCCTCGCGTTTGCCGGCTCCGTCATCAAGGGCGGCCTGCTCGGCGTGATCCTGGGCGGCGGCGTTTTCTTCTTCTATCTGAGCCAGTTGAACGGCCCCGGCAATGTGGCGGCGCGTGCGGGCGGGGCCGGCGCCATCGTGGCGCTGATCACCACGCCTTCAGTGCTGGTGGCGGTCTTGCTGCTGCTGTTCATTGCGGTCTACACGATGCTCGGCGTGGCGCAGGGCCGTGCACGCGCCATGCAGCACCTGGTGGCGGCGCGCGGCGAGGCGGTGGCGCAGCGCCTGGGCGGGGCGATTGCCGGGCGCATCGAGGCGATGCCGCGCGCGCACGGCACGCTGCACCGCGCGGCGGACTGGCTGTCGGCCGATGCGCTGAGCAAGCAGCTCGCGCCGGTGCTGGGCGAGGGCAGGGCGGTGCGCTCGGTGGTGGCCTTTGTGCTGAACCGCCTGCCGCTGAGCGAGATGATGGCCGAGTGGCAGGAGAGCCGCGCCGCGCATGGCGAGCCGCTGGTGGCGCCCGCCGACCCGGTTCAAGGCACGGCACAAGGCCCCGTTCAGGACCCGGCGCTGCGCGCGCTGCTCACGCGCCGCATCAACGAAACGCTGCAGGAAATGGCCGAGCCCTCGCGCACGCCGCTGTACATCGCGCTGGGCGCGCACGCGGCGCTGCTGGGCGTCGGGCTCTGGCTGGTGAACTGAAGAAGCGGTGGAGCCTGAGGAGGCTGTGGAGGAGGGCGCTCAGAGCGCCAGCATCAGCTTCAGGTTCTGCACCGCGGCGCCGCTGGCGCCCTTGCCCAGGTTGTCCAGGCGGGCGATCACCACGGCGTGGCGGTGGTCCTCGTTGGGGAACACGCGAATCTCGAGGTTGTTGGTGTCGTTGAGCGCCTCGGGCTCCAGCTTGCCGTCTTCGGTGGGCGGCAGCACCTTCACGAACTGTTCGGGCGTGTTGCTCTTGGCGTAGTGCGCGGCCAGGGCTTCTTGCAGGTCGCCGGCCTTGGGCTTGCCGGGCAGCAGGTCGAGGTGAAGCGGCAACTGCACCAGCATGCCCTGCTTGAAATTGCCCACCGACGGAATGAAGACCGGGCGGCGGGTGAGGCCGGTGTAGGCCATGATTTCAGGAATGTGCTTGTGCTTCAGGCCCAGCGCGTAGGTTTCGAACAGGGGCGCTTCGCCCTTTTCGTAGGCCTCGATCATGGTCCGCCCGCCGCCCGAGTAGCCGCTCACGGAGGGCAGCGACACGGGAAAGTCGGCCGGCAGGATGCCCGCGTCGACCAGCGGGCGCAGCATGGCGATGGCGCCGGTGGCGTAGCAGCCGGGGTTGCCCACGCGGTCGGCCTTGGCCACGGCCTGCCAGTGGCCTTGCGCCAGTTCGGGAAAGCCGAACACCCAGCCCGGCGCGATGCGGTGCGCCGTGGAGGCGTCGATGATCTTGGGCTTGGCGCCCGGCAGCTGGTCGATCAGCGCGACCGATTCGCGCGCCGCGTCGTCATGCAGGCACAGTACCACCAGGTCGACGCCGGCCATCAGGTCGCGCTTGGCGTTGACGTCCTTGCGCAGTTCGGGCGCGATGCTCACGAGTTCGATCTGCGCCATCGTCTGGAGCCGCTCGCGAATTTGCAGGCCGGTGGTACCGGCTTCGCCGTCGATGAAAACCTTGGCCATGGTGGGAGTGCTCGCTGTGCCTGGGGGGTGTCTAGAAGAAAGTACGTATTGACCGCAACCCCACGTACAGTATTGGTGCGGCGCACCATGATACAGTCCGCGGTTGTTCGCCGCCCCCAGCCGTCAGGCTGCCGTCGCCCGCGAGCAACAGAGCCCCAACAGCTTCAGACCCCAGATTTCCCGTTCTCAACCTCCTCCTTCCGAGAGACATCCCTCATGAAGATTCACGAGTACCAAGGCAAGGAAATTCTTGCCAAGTTCGGCGTGCCGGTGCCGCGCGGCATTCCGGCCTACACGGTCCAGGAGGCGGTGGAAGCCGCCCAGAAACTTGGAGGCCCGGTCTGGGTCGTCAAGGCCCAGATCCACGCGGGCGGCCGCGGCAAGGGCGGTGGCGTCAAGGTCGCCAAGACCATCGAAGACGTCAAGCGGATCGCCGGCGAAATCCTCGGCATGCAGCTCAAGACGCACCAGACCGGCCCCGAAGGCCAGAAGGTTCGCCGCCTGTACATCGAAGACGGCGCCGACATCAACAAGGAATACTACGTTTCGGCCGTGACCGACCGCGCCACCCAGAAGGTGGCGTTCATCGCGTCGAGCGAAGGCGGCATGGACATCGAGGAAGTGGCCCACTCCTCGCCCGAGAAAATCATCACCGTGTTCGCGGACCCCGAAAAGGGCCTCACCGACGAACAGGCCAAGCAGATTGCCGACGGCATCGGCATGCCGGCCGACTCCACCGCGCAAACGGTCGACATCCTGAAGAAGCTCTACGCCTGCTACATGGAGACGGACGCCTCGCTGGTCGAGATCAACCCGCTCAACCGTGACAGCAAGGGCAACGTCATGGCGCTGGACGCCAAGTTCAACTTCGACAGCAACGCGCTGTTCCGCCACCCTGAAATCGTGGCCCTGCGCGACCTCGACGAAGAAGACGCGGCCGAAGTGGAAGCCTCCAAGTTCGACCTGGCCTACATCTCGCTGGACGGCAACATCGGCTGCCTGGTGAACGGTGCCGGCCTGGCCATGGCCACCATGGACACCATCAAGCTGTTCGGCGGCGAGCCGGCCAACTTCCTGGACGTGGGCGGCGGCGCCACCCCCGAGAAGGTCACCGAAGCCTTCAAGATCATGCTGAAGAACAAGAACGTGGAAGCCATCCTCGTGAACATCTTCGGCGGCATCATGAAGTGCGACACCATCGCCACCGGCGTGATCGCGGCCTGCAAGGCCGTGAACCTGCAAGTGCCGCTGGTGGTGCGCATGAAGGGCACCAACGAAGTCGAAGGCAAGAAGCTGCTGGCCGATTCGGGCCTGCCGATCATCAGCGCCGACACCATGGCGGACGCGGCCCAGAAGGTCGTGGCAGCAGTCAAGAAGGCCTAAGGAACAAGTCATGTCGATCTACATCAACAAAGACACCAAAGTCATCACCCAAGGCATTACCGGCAAGACCGGTCAATTCCACACGGAAAAGTGCCAGGAATACGCGAACGGCAAAAACGCCTTCGTGGCGGGCGTGAACCCGAAGAAGGCCGGCGAGTCGATCTTCAACATTCCGATCTTCGGTTCGGTGAAGGAAGCCGCTTCGCAAACCGGCGCCACCGTGTCGGTGATCTACGTGCCGCCGGCAGGCGCCGCGGCCGCCATCTGGGAAGCCGTTGAAGCCGACCTGGACCTGGCGATCTGCATCACCGAAGGCATTCCGGTTCGCGACATGCTCGAAGTGCGCAACCGCATGAAGGCCAAGGAAGCGGCCGGCGGCAAGAAGACCTTGCTGCTGGGCCCCAACTGCCCCGGCCTGATCACGCCCGACGAAATCAAGATCGGCATCATGCCCGGCCACATCCACCGCAAGGGCCGCATCGGCGTGGTCTCGCGCTCGGGCACGCTGACGTACGAAGCCGTGGCTCAACTGACCGAAATTGGCCTGGGCCAATCGTCGGCAGTGGGCATCGGCGGCGACCCGATCAACGGTCTGAAGCACATCGACGTGATGAAGGCCTTCAACGACGACCCGGACACCGACGCCGTCATCATGATCGGCGAAATCGGCGGCCCGGACGAGGCTGACGCAGCCCGCTGGTGCAAGGACAACATGAAGAAGCCGGTGGTCGGCTTCATCGCCGGTGTCACCGCCCCTCCCGGCAAGCGCATGGGCCACGCCGGCGCGCTGATCTCGGGCGGTGCCGACACCGCCGACGCCAAGCTCGCCATCATGGAAGAGTGCGGCTTCACCGTGACGCGCAACTTCTCCGAGCTGGCCAAGCTGCTCAAGGCACGCCTGTAAGAGACGGCTTCAGGGCCGCGGATGGCCGCGGCACCACGAGGACCACGCAGAAAAAGAAAGCGCCCGCACTCGATTGCGGGCGCTTTTTTCAAATAAAACACAGTGGGATCAGAGACATGGAACTCCTTCAAAGCACAGATTTCTGGATAGGTCTGCTCAAGATCGTCTGGATCAACATCATTTTGTCGGGCGACAACGCCGTCGTGATCGCCATGGCGGCGCGATCGCTGCCGCCCGCGCAACAGAAAAAAGCCGTCATGTTCGGCTCGGGCGCGGCCGTGGTGCTGCGCATCGTGCTCACCGTGGTGGCCGCCAAGCTGCTGGCGTTGCCCTTCTTGCAGATCGTCGGCGGCCTGCTGCTGCTGTGGATCGGCACGCAGCTGCTCAGCGGCGACGACGAGGGCGAAGGCGAATCGAAGGAGTACGGCAGCATGATGGTGGCCGTGCGCACCATCCTGCTGGCCGACCTGGTCATGAGCCTGGACAACGTGATTGCCGTGGCCGCCGCCGCGCAGGGCAGCATGGTGCTGCTGGTGCTCGGCCTGGCCATCAGTATTCCCTTGGTCATTTTCGGCAGCACCCTCATGATCAAGCTCATGGAACGCTTCCCGATCATCGTCATGCTGGGCGCCGCGCTGATCGGCTGGGTGGGCGGAGAAACCATCGTGAGCGACGTGGCACTGCGCGACACCCTCGCGGCCAACCCCTGGTTGCATTACGCGGCGGCTGCCGCCGGTGCATTGTTCGTGGTGGCCGCCGGCCGCCTGATGCAACGGCGCGCGCACGCCGCTGCACACTGAGTTTCAGAGAAGCTAGCGCCGGCTAACCATGGTGAGTGTCGGCGTTTCCCTGTTCTCCACCCGTCCGCCCCTGAGCTGGGAGTTTGCCGCCGTGACCGATGTCGGCCGGCTGCGCGCCCACAACGAGGACGCCGTGCACGTCGACTCCGCCCTCGGCCTGGCCCTGCTGGCCGACGGCATGGGCGGCTACAAGGGCGGCGAGGTGGCCAGCGCCATGGCCATTTCGCTGCTGCACGCCAGCTTCGGGCGCTGGTTTTCCCAGGCCGGCATGCAGGCGCCGGCGCGCGTGGTGCGCCGCGCGCTGCAGGCCGCCACCGACGAGGCCAACGGCGCCATCCTGCAAGAAGGCACCACCAACCCCGAGCTCCAGGGCATGGGAACCACCCTGGTGCTGGCCGCCTTCAGGCCGCAGCGCGTGGTGGTCGGCCACATCGGCGACTCGCGCTGCTACCGGCTGCGCAACCACAAGCTCGAACTGCTCACGCGCGACCATTCGCTGCGCCAGCAACAGCTGGACGCCGGCGCCATCACGGCGGAAGAAGCACTGAATTCGCCCACCCGCAACCTCGTGACCCGCGCCGTGGGCGTGGAGGCCCAGGTCATGCTCGAAATGCACGAGCACAGCGCCCGGCCCGGCGACCTCTACATGCTTTGCTCCGACGGACTGAGCGAGATGGTTTCCGATGAGCAGCTTTTCACGCTTCTGGAACACGATGCGGGGCTGCAGAAAAAAGCTTCACTTTTGGTTTCAATTGCCAACGACAATGGCGGCCGGGACAACATTTCGGTTGTTCTGGCCAGCGCCAGCGTCGTTTAAACGCCTCGCGCAGCAGCCAAGCAGCAGGCCCGGACGGCACCCCACCGTTCCGCTTGCCCTCATTCAAGATTTGCATTCGGGGAGTCGGCAATGCCGAAGATGATCATTTCGGTCGATGGCGTGGTCATCGGGCAAGTGGCACTCGCCAAGGAACGCACGACGCTCGGCCGGCGTGCCTACAACGACATCGTGATCGACAACCTGGCGGTCAGCGGCGAGCATGCCGTGCTGCACATGACCGATGGCGAAGTCGAAATTGAAGACCTCAACAGCACCAACGGCACCTACGTCAATGCGCTGGCCATCCAGAAGCAGGCGCTGCAGGACAACGACGTCATCGAGGTCGGCGGCTGCCGCATTCACTTCCGTGCCCGCAGCAACCTGGCCATCGGCCCCGGCTCCGCGCGCACCACGCTGGCCGACCACCCCGCGCACTCCGGCTCCATGCCGCTGTCTTCCGCGCCCACCGAGTCGGGCGCGCTGGTCGAGCTTGGCATTCCCGTGCTGCGCGTGCTGTCGGGCGCCAACGAAGGGCAGGACGTTCCCCTGCAGAAGGTCGTCACCACCATCGGCAAGCCCGGCGTGGCCGTGGCCGTGGTCACGCGCCGCCGGCAGGGCTATGTGGCCGCGGTGGCCGAAGGCAGCGTCACCCTCAACGGCCTGCAGCTGGGCACCGAGGCGGTCGCCCTGCAGGAGCGCGACGTGCTCGAGCTCGGCGGTGCCACCCGCATGCAGTTCGTCCGCATCTAGGGGCTGTTTCTTGGCTTGCCGCGGCAGCGCCCGCCGAAAGGGTCTGCCGTGAGCGCACTGCGGCGGCACGGCCCGCGCATTGCCATCACCTTGCTGCCGCTGCTGCTGGCCCTGGCGCATGCCACCGGCGCCTGGCCGCTGAGCGCCTTCGAGCGGCTGGACCGCCTGATCTACGACATTCGCCTGCGCGCCACCATGCCGCGCACGCCCGACCCGCGCGTGGTGATCGTCGATGTCGACGACGCCAGCCTGGCGCGCCAGGGCCAGTGGCCCTGGCCGCGCGACAAGATGGCCGGCCTGGCCAACGAGCTGTTCGACCGCCAGCAGGTGGCCGTGGTCGGCTTCGACGTGATGTTCCTGGAGCCCGACCGCAGCTCCGGCCTGGAGCGTTTGCGCGCCCTGGCCAGCGGCCCGCTGAAAGACATGCCCGGCCTGGCGCCCGAGGTCGAGCGGCTCGCGCCCTCGCTGGACCACGACGCCACCTTCGCCCAGGCGCTGCAAGGCCGGCGCGTGGCCCTGGGCTACTACTTCAACCGCACCGAGCCGCCCCGCGCCAAGGGCCAGCTGCCCGCCGCGCCGCTGATGGCGCCCGGCGCCTTTCCCGCCGGCGGCAGCGAGGTCACGGCCTGGAACGGCTTCGGCGCCAGCCTGCCCGCGCTGGCCCAGGCCGCGCCGGTGGCGGGTTTCGTCAACACGCTGGTGGACGCCAACGGCGACGGCGTGATCCGCCGCGTGCCGCTGGTGGCCCGCTACGAAGGCGACCAGGCGCAGCCCGGCTACTACGAATCGCTGGGGCTGGCGGTGTACCGGCTCGCCAACGGTGCCCCGGCGGTGCACCCGGCGTTCGCGCCGGGCGGGGCCGCGCCGCGGCTCGAATCGCTGCGGCTGGGCCGGCTGCGCATTCCGGTCGATCCGTCGGCCAGCATGCAGGTGCCGTTTCGCGGACCCGGCGGCGCGCACGGCGGGTCTTTTCGCTACGTGTCGGCCGCCGACGTGCTCGAAGGCAAGCTCGCAGTCGGCGAGCTGAAAGACTGCATCGTGCTCGTCGGCGCCACCGCGCCCGGGCTGCAGGACCTGCGCGTCACCCCGGTCGACGCCGCCTTCCCGGGCGTGGAGGTGCATGCCAACGTCGTCTCCGGCCTGCTCGACCACCGCCTGCTCGCCGTGCCGGACTATGCGCCCGGCTACGAAGTGCTGACCGTGCTGGTGGCGGGCGTGCTGCTGGCCTTCGGCCTGTCGCTGCTGTCGGCGCCGCGCGCCTTGCTGCTGGCCATGGGCACCATGGCCGGCCTGGCCGGCCTCAACCTCTGGCTGTACGTGGCGCACGGGCTGGTGTTGCCGCTGGCGTCGGCGCTGGCGATGGCCGCGCTGGCCTTCGCCATCAACATGAGCTGGGGCTACTTCGTCGAATCGCATGCGCGGCGCGGGCTGGTGCGCCTCTTTGGCACCTACGTGCCGCCGCAGCTGGTCGACGAAATGATGGTGCACCCCGACCGCTACAGCATGCGCGCCGAGAGCAAACCCATGACCGTGCTCTTCTGCGACATGCGCGACTTCACCCGCCTGTCGGAGCAGATGGCGCCGGCCGAGCTGCAGGCCTTTCTGAACACCGTGTTCAGCCGGCTCACCGACGTCATCAGCGCGCACCGCGGCACCGTCGACAAATACATGGGCGACTGCGTCATGGCCTTCTGGGGCGCGCCCATCGACACCCCCGACCACGCCACCCTGGCCGTGCAGGCGGCGCTGGACATGGCCCAGGCCGTGCACGACATCAACCGCACCCACCGCCAAAGCGGGCGCCCGCAGATCAGCGTGGGCATCGGCATCAACAGCGGCGTGATGAGCGTGGGCGACATGGGCTCCACCACGCGCCGCAGCTACACCGTGGTGGGCGACGCCGTCAACCTGGCGTCGCGCCTGGAGGGGCTGAGCGGCCACTACGGTGTGGAAATCGTGGCCAGCGGCGCCACCCGCGCGCTGGCGCAAGAGCACGTGTGGCAAGAGCTCGACAGCGTGCGCGTGAAGGGCAAGGCCCAGATCGTCGGCGTGTTCACCCCCCTGGCCCCGCGCACCCCCGAGACCGTCGAGCAGACCCGCCAGCTGCTCGCGCGCTGGAGCGACGTGCTGGCCGCCTACCGGCGCCAGGACTGGGCCGTGGGCCGCAACCTGCTGGCCCCGTTGCTCGCGGCCGATGCCAAAAAAGTCCTTTACCAGCTCTACGCCCAGCGTTTAGCCTCGATGGCGTTGCGCCCGCAAGACCCTGACTGGGACGGTGCAACCCGCTTCGAAACCAAATGACGACAGACACAAAAAAGGGGTCTCTCACAATGCAGGTTCGCGTGCTGGGTTGCTCGGGCGCCATCGCCAAAGGCTGCCGCACCACCTCGTTTCTGGTGGACACCGACCTGCTGGTCGACGCGGGCACCGGCGTGGGCGACCTCACGCTGGACGAAATGGCCGCCATCGACGACGTGGTGCTCACGCACAGCCACCTCGACCACATTGCCGCGCTGCCCCTGATGCTGGACGCCGTGGGCAGCCGCCGCGCCCGGCCGCTGCGCGTGCATGCGCTGCGCGCCACCATCGAGGCGCTGCGGGTGCATGTGTTCAACAACGTCATCTGGCCCGACTTCGAGAGCATTCCGAGCCTGGACGCGCCCTTCGTCACCTTTCACGACATTGCCGTGGGCCAGGCGCTGCACCTGGGCAGCCGCGCGCCCAAGCGCATCGAGGTGCTGCCCGCGGTGCACACCGTGCCCGCCTGCGGCTTTGCCATTCGGCGGGCCGAGGGGGGCGCGCACTGGGTTTTCAGCGGCGACACCGAACGCAACGCGCCCTTCTGGGAGCGGGTGAACGCGCTGGACGTGGCCATGCTGGTGATAGAGACGGCCTTCAGCAGCCGCGAACAGGTGCTGGCGCAACGCAGCCTGCACCTGTCGCCAGCGGTGCTTGCGGACGAGCTGGCGCTGATCGACCCGGGCAAGCAGTACCCGATCTACATCACCCACACCAAGCCGGCCGAAACCGAGGAAATCATGAGCCAGATCGAGGAACTGGCGGCGCGGCAGGTGGCCGGCCTGGCGCAGCGGGACATTCGCTGGCTGAAGGCGGACGGGGTGCTGACGTTTTGAGTTTGCCGGGTGCGGGTTGGTGACAAAGTTGTCACCATTTGTCTCGGCCACGAGCAAGATGTGTCACTTGCTGTAACTGGACTGTGAACAAAATCACTAATTTTGAGGTGTAAACGATTGAAAAGCGGGTGGCACAGATGCTGCGAAAGGTACTGGGCACCGGGCAGGTTCCCGGCGTAACAACCAACCAACCCGGAGTTAGTTTCATGAACCATCGCACTCTCGCCCGCCGCGCACAGGCCGGCTTCACCCTTATCGAATTGATGATCGTCGTGGCGATCATTGGTATCTTGGCTGCTGTGGCTCTGCCGGCTTATCAGGATTACACGGCCCGCGCGAAGGTTTCGGAGGTCGTGCTTGCGGCTACCACCTGCAAGAACTCCGTAAGCGAAGCTGCTCAAACTGGCCTGCAAGCAGCGCCTGCTACTACTAACGGGTTCAGCTGCGGCGAAGGCTCCACTACTTCGCGTTATGTTTCCGCAGTCGGCACTGATGACACGGGCACCATCACTGTGACGGCGCAGAACATTACCGCCGACGTGAACGGCAAGAAGCTGATTCTGACCCCTTACAGCGATACTGCATACGCAACTGCTATGGCCCCTACTGGTTACACGCAGGGAACCAACGTTGCGATTAAGGCGTGGAAGTGCGCAGGCGCTGCCACGGACGGCATCCCTGCAAAGTTTCTGCCCGCTAGCTGCCGTTAATACCGGATCCAGCAATGTCGGGTAAGCGTGTCTCCGCGCCTCAGCGAGGCTTCACGCTCATTGAGCTGATGATCGTGGTCGCGATCATCGGTATCTTGGCTGCGGTGGCTCTTCCTGCATACCAGGATTACACCGCCCGCGCGAAGCTAAGTGAAGCGTTGCTGGCTGCCGATACTTGCAAAAAGGCGGTTACTGAGGCCGCGCAGACAGGCTTGCAATCTGCACTGTCTGCAGTAAACGGTTTCAGCTGCGGCGAAAACCAAACGACCTCACGGTATGTGTCTGGCGTAACCACCTCTACAGCTGGAGTGGTCACAGTAACGGCCCAGAATGTGGCAGTCGATGTGAACGGCAAGCAGCTTACGCTGAGTCCATTCACTGATGCGGCCGCGACTCAAGCCGCCACAGCCAACGGTTTTGCCTCTGGTTCCAATGTAGGGATCAAGTCTTGGAAATGCTCCGCTCCGACGACCTCGGACGGAATTCCTCTAAAGTACTTACCCTCAAGTTGTCGCTAGGACGTATTGCCTTCTTAAAACCCTGTTCGCAGGGTTTTTCTTTTTTGGAAGCCACTATCTGCGTAAGCGTTCGGCTAAGTTAGCTTGACGCCAAGCGATCTCAACGCAACCTGCGGATGGCCTTGTTGCATCATTCAGGCTGAAGCCAAGCGCGTAGAAGGGGCCGCGCGACAAAATCCATATGTCTCGTGCTGCACGTGCACTGGATTGCGAAGCGCTCCCACACACTGCCTGTAGTCTGGCGGACCGCCTGCATCCTCGGCCTGCTATACGCTTTAGCCTTCAATTCGCTTCGGCCATGTGTTTGGCGGCAACCAGACGCTGCTCAACGGCGACGCGTGTGATCTCAGCTTTCTCCGAGGTCATCGCTGTATCTGAACCGCTGCATGGTTTGTCCGGGCACGTCGCCCATTGGTGGATAGCTGCTGATCGGCATGTTTGTCTCGGGACCACTGCAGGCCTGGCGTGCCCTGGATGAACTGATCGAGCTTGCCTGCTATCAAGGTTTCGGGAGCGCGGACACGTCTGCGGTTAGTGGGTGCGATGTGCTGTAGCGCCGACGCGCGGTCAGTAGATGTCGTTGGGCGTATTTCAGAGGACAGCGCTCTCCGCATTCGGCTTCGTGCTCGTGCCAGCCCCGATCAAGACCCGAGCAAGTCGTACCATCTGTTCGAACAGCCGCTGCCGCAGGCGAGAATGAGTTTGGGGCGCGATGCCCCGTTCGATGTCTGGCGCGATGCCCACATGCTGGGTTAAGTCCACGCGGTCTTTTGACGGTTGGACAAAGCCGGTGTTGTGTCACTCATCAGCGTCGACGTATGACAGGACGCATCACACGCGCCGCGCTGCAATTCAAGCGCAGCTATGTGTCCACCCTCGGCTTATCGGTCTTTGCTACTCACTCGCCGAAGTCGTACACGTCGTATCCGTCGCAGGCTGACAAGCCCTCGCCCGCCCCGTCTTTGCAATCACCACAATCCGCGTCTGCTGCGTCTTCTCCGCACCCGAGATGTCATTGCGTTCAATCTTCAATGTTGCCGACTGAAAAACAGATCCGCTGGTCTGGGTGTAACCCGAGGGGTTGAACATGACGTACGCGGGACTGAGTTGCGCTGTCCCTGTTCCCGTGGCCGCAAAGTAGCCCGGCAGCGCGCCTTGTTGCTGGATGAGGATGTCCGCCCCATTGAACTGTTGGTTGTGGTCGGTATCGACAAACACAGTCCAACCGGTTGCCCAGTCGTTGTTTGCCAGCGGCACGACGACCGCCTGCAGTCCTCGCTTCATCGCCTCTCCACGCGCCGCCCCCAGCGCGGCCACCAGTGAATTTGCCGCCGAGGTGAGTTCCGAGCTTCGCTTGAAGGCGACAAAGCTCGGCACGCCGATCACCAGTAAGGCCGCCGCGATGGCGATCGTGACCATCAGTTCGATCAGCGTGAAGCCGGTGCTCCGGCTTTGTCTTTTTTTCATGGCCAGCACAGCCTGAACTTGGCATCCGTAGATGCCAAGCTGCACCCCTTGACGCCCGTACTTGTCAGGGTCAGCGGCCCGACCACCGAGTCGGTCCCCTTTGGCGTAGCAGTGAGCTTGACGCATTCAGTGATCACTTGGCTGTCGCATGCAAGCGCGGATAGCCAGTACGCCGGACTGGAACCGTTGTCGCCCGAGAAAACCTTGAACGTGTCTGCAGCCCCGGCGGGCGTGGTGACGCCAGTCGTGATGTCTGTGCCGAACGCCATGTAGGAGTTGTGCTGCGTCATGTACCTCTCCTGCTGCTGCATCAACTCCAGCAGCGCAGTGCGCGCCTGCGCGCGCTTGCCCTTGAGCACCGAGTCGGTATAGGCCGGATAGGCAATCGCCGCCAGGATGCCCACGATGGCCACGACGATCATCAGCTCGATCAGCGTGAAGCCGCGCATGGCGCTGCGTTTCTTGAGGTTGGTCATGTTCACGATCCGCGCTTCAGGTCGATGTAGTTGTTGATCTGCCGCCAGCTGAGCCGGCCACCGATGATGATGACTTCCGTCTGCCCGTTGCCACCCGCTCCCCCGCCGGCATTGCCGACGCCGCCGGAGCCTTGGGCAATCGTCTGGCTGGTGACTTTTCTGGTGCGTCGCCCGGTGCTGTTGCTGGCGGTCACCACGGTATCGGCCACTTCGATCACCAGGGGCTGGCCCATGATGCCGACGGTCGATGCGGTCTGCGTTCCCGAGCCCGTGTCCACGTTGATGATGTACGAGTTGCCGCTGCCCCCGCTCACGCCGCAGGAGGCCGAGTCGCCCGCGCTGCCCGGAATCAGGCTGCCGAAGATCAGGTTGTTGCCGGTCAGCAGCGCCCCGCTCACTTGGCGCTCCTTGCTCACGGTGTAGTCGAGGTACCAGCCTGAACTCACGGTCGATGCGGTTGTCAGGTCGGCCGTGGCGCGCCCCCAGGTGAAGGAGGGAACGGTGATGGCGCCCGCCGACGAGATGCTCGCCGCCCGCATCCGCGCACGTCCGCTGATGGCGCCGCTGCCCACCGGCGATGCGTCGGCCACGGTGGTTCCGTTGTCGTAGATCACATAGAACGAGTTCTGCGCGGTCGACGCCCGGTCGTCGGTCTCCAGGTATTTGCCGGTGCCGAACGCCACCTGCACGGCGTTGGTGTTGTTGGTGGAAGCCACCAGCGTGGGCGCCATGCTGATGGGTTGCACGTTGCCGGCGCCGTCCTTGGCAACGAAGAGCGGGTAGGGCGCGTTGCTGTTGCCCGCGTTCTTGAAGGCCGACAGGTTCGCCATGTTCCATTCGGAGGTGCCGTGGCTGGCAAAGTCGAGCTTCCACATGTTGCCGTGCAGGTCGCCCGCGTAGAGCTGTGTCACTTCGCGGTTGCCGCCGGTGGCAATGGCGGCCTTGAAGTTGATCAGGCCGGTGGCCTTGGTCACGGCCAGCGTGGCGTCGAACGGCAGTTCCACCTTGTAGTAGTTGGTGCCCTGCGCCCAGGCGGCCTCGGGCGCCTTCGACAGGTCGAGCAGGAACAGCGAGGGGTTGCCGGTGCTCCAGCTGCCCGTGGCGTTGACCTTGGTGTAGTTGTTCACGCCGCTCGCCACCACCGCAAACCATTTGTAGGTGGCGGTCGTGGCGCTCGGGGCACTGGTGCGCAGCTTCAGGATCTGCGGCTGGCCCACGACGAAGCCCATGTCGATGTCGTCGTCCTGCGTGAACTCCCACATCACCTTCGACGCGGAGAACGCGGTCGGGTCGGTCACGTCCAGCGCGAACACGCCGCGCCCGCCAGCGCCGGTGCCGGACACGAGCACGGTCTTCCAGTCGGCCGCGGTGCCGGCCGAACCCACCTGTGCTTCCGCCACCACCGGCGGGCCGTCGATATAGCTTTGGTGGGCCGACAGGTAGTTGGGGTCGGTCAGCGCGGCCAGCTTGGGCGTCATCCAGCTGGGGATGTAGCCGAACAGCTCGTCCCCGGTGCCGGCATTGAAGGCATGCAGCATGCCGTCGTTGGCGCCCACGAACACGGCGGGCGTGCGGCTCAGGTTGGCCGTTCTGAAGGCGGCGTAGCTGGTGGAGTTGATGTTGGTGGCCGGCGCGCCCGAGTACACGACGCCCGAATTGATGATGTCGCCCAGCAGCTTGTTGTTGCGGCGGCGGAACGGCGAGCCTTCCCGTGAGTTGCTGCCGCGCAGGTAGCTCACGCGGGCTCCACCCAGCGTATCGGCGGCCGCCGCGGGGGTGAGTTTGTTCAGGTCGGCCTGCTGCGCGGTGGTCAGCGAATCCCAAAGGAAATCGCTGGCCTTCGGCACGGCATTGCCGGGCCGCCCGACGACGATGTTGCGCGAGTCCGCGGGGTCCGACACCAAGGCCATGCGGGCGGAGGCCGACCAGGTGGCGGTGGGCGAAATGCTGGCGGTGCCGCCGGTGACGGATATGGGCAGTGCCAGCAGGTCACCGCTCCAGTCGCTGGTGTCGAAGGCGCCCTGGTACACGGCGTTGGTGGTCTGCAGCGACTTGGACTGCACCGCGCTGCCGGCAATGCTTCGTGCCGAGGTGGAGGCGCGGCTGAAGATGCTGTCGAAGGCGCTCAGCACGCTGCGTGCGTTGCTCTGCAGGTAGTAGGTGCTGGCCTCGCCGGGGCGGGCGGGGTCTTGCCAGACGTTGGCGTCGACCGTGCCGTCCTGCCGCTTGAAGGGGTTGCCGAAGGTGTTGAACGGCTTGCTGCCGGTGTTGGCCGGGTCGGACTCGAAGCCGCCGTACTTGGCCGCCGTGAAGAACTGGTTGTTGTTGCGCCGGGTGGCGTCGGAGTTCTGTGCGCCGTACTCGTTCACGTCGAAGAAGAAGCTCTTCACGCGCAGTCCGGGGCGTTGCAAGGCGGGTTGATCGGTCCAGGCGGCGCCTCGGATGTCGTGCGTATGCGCCCAATAAGAGTGACCGATGATCGACTCGCTGCGCGGGCTGCCGTTGGTGGAGGGGTTGCCCGTCGTGTGCTGTTGCGTGGCTTGGCCATCGAGGTAGGTCGTGTCCACGCCTCTCTCGAAAGCCCTGGCCGTGGTGGTCCAGGCGCTCACATCCGGCACGTTCGATGCCGCGCCGGGTGTTGGAAAGCGATTGTTGCCATCGTGCGTGTTGATGTCGCCGATGACCACGATGTTGCTCTTCAGGCACGCATAGTTGCTTGCGCTGGTGCGGCCGTCTCCGTAGGGGTCGGTCCATGTGGTGAACACGGGGTAGCCGTCGTACATGGCTGTCGTCATGTTCTGCGTGGCGATGGCGCTCGGCTGCAGGCCCTGCAGGTAGCGCAGCGACTCGTAGTAGAGCTCGCTGACGGGGTCGTACTTCTTGTACATGCCCGCCGTGCCGGTACGGCCGAACTTGTTCAGGTAGTTCACGACCCCGCTCACCCCGAAGCCGGCGTTGGTGCCCGTCAGCGTGCTCGCGTCAGGGTTGGCCGCGAGCACGCCCGTGGTGGGGTTCCACTCGGCGCCTGCGTTGCCGCCGGACGCGGTGTTCTCCACGCCGTTGATGTCGAAGGTCTTGGCACCCACGTACTTGATGGGCGCGCGCAGCACGCCGCCATAACGCCCGGCCGGGTTGTCGCCGCTGTTGGTCTGGTCGAGCAGGTAGCCGAAGGCGGCCAGGCGCAGCTGGTCGCTGTACTTCTGCACCGTGCCGGTCGGCTTGTAGTTGCCGCTGGGGTACTTGGTGCAGAAGGTGTAGTCGCGGGCGTCGGCGAGTTCGCCGTCGCTGTTTTTCTCGCAGACCTTCACGCGGGAGTAGAAGAAGCCGTCGCTGTTCAGGCCGGTGGCGGAGGCGGGCCGGGGCGTGGACCCGGCGGGGGCCAGGTAGCAAGCCTTGGACGTGCCGGACAGGGGGTCGGTGAACACGCCGTTGGTGCACGCGGTGCCGCCGGTGAACTGACCGACCATCCAGCTGTTGTTTGCGCCGTACCAGACTTCCCGCGCGCCGGTGAAGTTGCAGTTGTTGTTCTCGGTGGCGCAATTGGTGGCGCTCACGTAGGCAGGCCTGGCGCCGCTGAAAGGGACCGGTCCCGTCGATATGGCGCTCAGGTTGTAGCTGGTCGTGGCGCCGCAGCTGCCGCCCCTGGCCGTGCCGAAGTAGATGCGGTTCAGCGTGTTGGCCACCCAGATGTCGTTGGTGCCGGCCGCGGTAATCATGCGCTGCGGCACCGCACCCCAGTACGTGCCGTTGCCACCGCCGTTGCGCGACAGTTGCTTGGCCGGAAAGTTGGTGGAGTTCCACATGCAGATCGGGTCTCCGTTGGGGAGCACCGCGCGCTGCAGGACGGTCAGGTCGGTGGTGTCGATGTAGCGGTCGCCGCCCGACAGCGCCAGGCGCAGCATGTCGATGGCCGAGCTGCTCGCCCAGTTCAAAAAGTTGCCGCTGAAGCCGTCGTCGCACTTGCGGTCGGTGCGCGTGCTGGACAGGATCCGGTCGAAGCGCTTGTAGTCCGACGCATTGAGGGTGCCGGTGGGCGTTTCGGTGGGCGCGTTGTTGTATGAATAGCAGGCGTTGGCGTCGTAGTAGCCGATGTATTCGTTCAGGTTGCTGTAGGTGTTGTCGGAGTCGCCGCCGGGCGTGTATTGCGCCCCCACGGTCGGGTACTCCACCGACAGCGCCAGCGCCAGCACCGGCTTGTCGCCGGAGGTGGTGGCGTAGAGCGGGTCGCTGGCCAGTGCAATGGCCCTGATGTTGGGCGCCGAGCCGGTGATGCCCGCAATGGACACCGCAAGCACCGCCGCCACCAGCGGAAAGGCAAGCCATGCCAGCGTGCGGGGTCGCGCGAACCAGCGCCGTGGGTTGGAAGTGGACGTTTTCATGGAGGCGGCTCGCTTCAGTCGCGGTAGAGGATCTGCACGACACCCTGGATGTCGGCGCGCGGGCCGAAGCCCATGGCTGTCACGCGGTAGATGTACTTGGTGGAGGCGCCCGAGATGTCCCGGTTGGACGGGTCTTCGATCGGCTCGATCACGTAGCGCGGGGGCTTGAACGGCTGGATGCCCACTTCGCCCGACGGAAATTCGCGGCCGGTGAAATCTCCGAAGGCCGCGGTTTTTGCGTTGGTCGTGGCATTGAAGTCCACCGCCAGCCACGCCGGCTGGCCGGTCGTCACCAGCGTGCACAGGCCTTTGCTGTTGCCCGAGTCGCCGCAGCCGCTGACGAAGGCATTGGTGTTGGCCATGCCGGTGAACACGGCTTTTCTGCTGGAGGTGCCCGGACCGTGGATGTCGAATTCGGCGTCCATCAGCGCGGCCTCGGCCGACTGCCAGGCGACCTGCATGTCGCGGTCGTTGCGCGCGCTGCGCTCGCCCATGGTCGCGATCTGCGCCGCGCCCACGCCAAGAATGGAAACGATCACCAGCAACAGCAGCACGATGATCAGCGACACGCCCCGCTGGCGCGCCGCATGGAAGGGAAGTGTTTGCTTCATGTCAAAGCCCCTGGTCATTGCGCAGGTGGATGGTGAAGGTCAATACCTGCCGCAGCCGCCCGTCGGGCGTGGGCGTGAAGACCGTGCCGTCATCGTCATCGTTGTTGGCGAACGCACTGCCGGCCGCGCCGGTCGCGCCGCTCTTGGCCGGACCGAACGGCAAGAAGGTCTGCGACTGCGCGTCCTGCGCGGCGCCCTTGGCGCTGCGCAGCACCATGCCGATGCGCAGGCTGCGCACCCGGCGCCAGTTGGCATTGGTGCCGGCGGCATTGCCGGGCACGCTCATCTGGTCGGCGCGCAAGTAGGCGTTCGGCACGTTGGGCACCGGCGCATTCGCAGCCGGGGCCACCCCTGCCGTGACGCCGTCGACGCCATACAGCACCTGGAAGTTTTCCACGCCCTGCACGATGGGGCTGGACATCCAGGTGTTGGTCGCCGCGTCCAGGTAGGTGCACAGCAGGGACGGTTCGCCCTGGCTCAGGCCCACCGAGAAGATGCTGGCCACACGCGCGTCGCGTGCCCCCGCGTCGTTGACGTTCGCGACCGTTGCCGGCGCATTGCCGGCGCAATCGATCATGGACTTGTCGGCGCCGGTGTCCGCGGTGAGGGTGAGGGTCTGCGCCACCTGGTACTGCATGACGAGCACGTCGCTGCCGGTGCCGGCCTCGCTGCTCGGCCTTGCGGTGGAGGTGGTCAGCGGGCTGGTGAGGTTGACCTTGGCGTTGTTGAAGCCCATGACGCTCGGCGCGGGGTCGGTCGTAGTGGCCTGCCGGGAGGTCGCGGCGAAGAACACGTCCTTGTAGCCGGTCTGCACGCCGATGCGCTGGATCATGTCCGCCGCAAAGCGGCCGTTGTCGCGCAGTTGCGAGGCGGCGTCGACCGTGGTGAAGCCGCGCCGTGCCACGGTCAGGGCGGACACCGCCGCCAGCACCACCACCAGGCCCACCGCCATGGCAACGAGCAGTTCGATCAGCGTGAGGCCGCGAACGGCGCGGCGGCTTGAAGTGGCGCTCACAGGGTGCTCCCCGGCGTGACCGGCAGTACGACCGAAGGGCGGCTCGATGCTTGCTGCTGGGCGCCGTCACTGCTGTTGAACGACGGGCGGGTCCAGCCGATCTTCACCAGGATCGGGTCGCTGGTGCTGGTGGAGGTGCAGCCCCATTGGGCGGTGCCGTTGGCGGCAAAAGGATCCGTGTCGCGGCAGATGACGATCCTTGCGCCCGGCAGTGCATCGTCCACCCGTGCCAGCCAGTCGGTCAGCTCGGCCTGGGCGACGGCACCCGGCGTGGCGCAGGTGGCGCCGACCGACAGGCAGTAGGCAGCCGTGGGCGCGACCAGGGGGTGATCGAGCGGGTCGATGATCAGGTAGGGGTTGTTGGTGGACCGCAGCGCCTCGTCCTTGTTGCCCCGCATCATCTCGGCCAGTTCGCGCGCCAGCACCACCGCCGTCGATTGCAGGCGCGCGTCGCGGTTGGCCTGCAGCGACGCGGCCTGCAAGCCGACCATGCCCAGCATGCCGAACGACAGCACGACGATGGAGACCAGCACTTCGACCAGCGTGAAGCCTGCGACGCGACGGACGTTTCTGGCCTGGCGGGATAAGGAGTTCATCGGAGCAGCGCGAAGTTAAATTGTGAACATGCGCACTTAAATGTGGCGGAATGTAAATAAAGATGATGCCGCAGCCGCTTTGCGACCCGCGTGCCGCTCGTCGGGCTGCGAACGCCGTTTGTAAGGATTGGTGAGCCAATCGCCAAAAGCCCGGACGTCCCGGCGCTGCACAATTCCGCCGATGCCCTCCCTCCGCGCGGCGCTGATCGCTCTTCCTTTTGTGTTTCCCTGGGTGGCCGGCCCGTCCGTCAACGTCTGGCAGTTGCTCTGCGCATGGGCATGCATCGCGTTGCTGGCATGGCTGAGCGACCCCGATGGCAACACCCCCGGCGCCGGGGTGCTCGGCTGGCTCGCGCTGTGCGCGGTGTGCATCGCGCTGTTCCGCGGCGACGCTTGGGGCTTCTGGCTCCCGGCCTGCACTGCGGTGGCGGCTGTCGCGATGGCCGCGCTGGTGGGCGCACGCATGTGCGGCGCCGCCCGGGGGGCTGCCGCGCTGGCATGGGGAATCCTGGCGGCCGGCCTCCTCAGCGCCGTCCTCGGCCTCCTCCAGTACTACGGCCTGGCCGAACCCCTGGTCCCCTGGACCACCTCCCCCGCCCTCGGCCAGGCCTACGGCAACCTGCGCCAGCGCAACCAGTTCGCCACGCTGATCAGCATGGCCTGGGTCGCGGCGCTGTGGCTGCACGCCATGCATCCGTCGCCGCGCGCACGGCGCGGGCTGAGGGCCGCGGCGCTGCTGCTGCTGGTTGCCGCAGCCGCATCGACGTCGCGCACGGGGCTGCTGCAACTGCTGTCGATCGTGGGGGTGGCGGCCTTCATCGCCAGGCGGGAGCGCCGGGGCTGGCGCGCTGGAGGGGCCGGTTTTCGAAGCGACGGTGCACCGCCGCGCCTGCCCGCGCCGCTGCTGGTGCTGTCGACCGTCCCGCTCTACTTCGTCGTCGCCTGGACGCTTCCCCAGCTGGTGGGTGGCGGCGGCAGCGGCGTCGAAAGCATGCTGCAGCGCCTGCACACCGGCGCGCCCGACGATCACAGCCGGCTGATCCTTTGGCACAACGTGCTCGAGCTGATCGGCCAGCGCCCGTGGACCGGCTGGGGCTGGGGCGAACTGAGCTTTGCGCACTACAGCACCCACTACGCGGGCGCGCGGTTCGTCGAGATTCTGGACAACGCGCACAACCTGCCGCTGCACCTGGCCGTGGAGCTGGGCATTCCCGCCGCCGTGCTGATCTGCGGCGGCTTTCTCTGGATGGTGCTCGCCGCCAGGCCCTGGCAAGAGCGCGATCCCACGCGCCTGATGGCCTGGGGCATGCTGGGCGCGATCGTGCTGCACAGCCTGCTGGAGTACCCGCTTTGGTACGGGCCGTTCCAGCTGGTTTTTGGGCTGTGCCTTGGCATCCTGTGGCCGGGCCGGCGCAGTGCTGCGGCTCGGCCCAGGTTGCCCAGGTTGTCGGCGCTGGCCGCCGCGGTGCTGCTGTCGGTGGTGGGGTACGCCGGCTGGGACTACATCCGCGTGAGCCAGCTCTATTTGCCGCGCGACGAGCGCCTGGCGGCCTACGAGGAAGACACGCTCGCCAAGGTGCGAGGCACATGGCTGTTCGCACGCCAGGCGGAGTTTGCGGAACTGACGCTGACCACCGTCACGCCCGCCAATGCCGCCCAGGTGCATGCGCTGGCGCAGCGCGTGATTCACTTCTCGCCGGAGCCTCGCGTGATCGTCAAGTGGATCGAAAGCGCCCAGATGCTCGGGCTCGAAGACGAGGCCAAGGCCCAGGCGGAGCGCTTCGGCGACGCGTTTCCGAAGGAGTTCGCGCACTGGTTGAACGGTGCGCCGCCGGATGCCGCGGGGGCATCGGCGCAATGATCTGTTGCACAGGCGGCGCGCCGGCCTGTGCCTTCACTGTGCCTTCAGTCGGGCCGGCCCGCCACCCAGCTCCCCGACTTCCCCCCATGCTTCTCCACCACATGCACATCGGTGATCCGCATCCCCCGGTCCACCGCCTTGCACATGTCGTAGATGGTCAGCAAAGCCACCTGCACGGCGGTCAGCGCTTCCATTTCCACGCCGGTCGGCCCGACGGTCTCCACCGTTGCGGTGCAGGCCACCTGCGGCACGCCGGTGGCGGCGCCGTCGGCCAGGGCAAACGCGACCGCCACGCGCGTCAGCGCCAGCGGATGGCACAGCGGGATCAGGTCGCTCGTCTTCTTCGCGGCCTGGATGCCGGCGATGCGGGCGATGCCCAGCACGTCGCCTTTCTTCGCGGTGCCCGATTCGATGAGCGCCAGCGTGGCCGCCTGCATCTCGATGCGCCCCGTGGCCACGGCCACGCGGTGGGTGGCGGCCTTGCCGGCGACATCGACCATGTGGGCCTGGCCCTGGGCATCGAAATGGGTGAGAGAACTCATGGTGGAACGTTCGGTTTGAAGGCGCATCATACGAGCCCGAGCCACTGACGAGGAAGGCCGCGCTTGACTCCCCACCGCCCCCTGAAAAGCCCGTTGACACCCGTGCTGCGCTCCCTGTGCGCTGCCTTTTTGATGGCCTCCCAGGCACTGCTGCCCACGCCCGCGCTGGCGCAGATGCAGCAGATGCAACAGGTGCTGCCCGGCCTGGGCGACGGCGGCGAAATGACGGCCAGCGCCGAGCGCCACCTCGGTGACCAGATTGCCCGCGAGCTGTACCGCGACACCGACTACATCGACGACCCGGTCATCGCCGCCTACGTGCAGGAGATCTGGCAGCGCCTGCTGACGGCCGCCCGCGCCCGCGGCGAGCTCACGCCCGAGCTCGACGAGCGCTTTGCCTGGACCATCCTGCTGGGGCGCGACCGCAGCATCAACGCCTTTGCGCTGCCCGGCGGCTACCTGGGGCTCAACCTGGGCCTGGTCGCGGCGGTGGGCAGCCGCGACGAGCTGGCCACGGTGCTGGGCCACGAGCTGTCGCACGTCACGCAGCGCCACATCTCGCGCATCATGGACAAGCAGGGCAAGCAGATGCCGCTGATGATCGCCGGGCTGATCCTGGGCATGATCGCGGCCGGGCGCAGCCGCAGCGGCGACGCCGGCCAGGCCGTGATCATGGGCAGCCAGGCGATGTTTGCGCAGAACCAGCTCAACTTTTCGCGCGACATGGAGCGCGAGGCAGACCGCATCGGCTTCGGCGTGATGACGCAGGCCGGCTTTGCGCCGCAGGGCGCGGCCGCCATGTTCGAGAAGCTGCAGTACGCCTCGCGCCTGAACGACAACGGCTCGTTCCCCTACCTGCGCAGCCACCCGCTGACCACCGAGCGCATCTCCGACATGCAGGGCCGCTTTCAGTTCCGCATGGACGCGGCGCCGCCGCTGCCGCTGGCCATGGACCACGCCATGATCGCCTCGCGCGCCCGCGTGCTCACGCGCCCCGGCGTCGACGTGCTGCGGCTGTGGATCGATGCCGCCGGCAGCGGCGAGTTTGCCAAGAGCTCGCCCGCGCAGCAGGCCGGCACGCTGTACGCGGCCGCGCTGTCGGCCAAGGAAATGCGTGAATACAAGACGGCGCGCACGATGCTCGAGCGCCTGGTGGCGCGCACCGCCGACGACCCGGCCGCCGCCAAGCAGGCACGCTGGCTCGGCGCCGAGATCGAACTGGCCGCGGGCGCCGCGCCCAAGGCGGCCGCGTTGCTCGACCCCAAGTCGAAGGAGCGTCCCGAGATGCTGCTGTCCGCCGAAGCCGCCACCGCCATGCGCCAGCCCGCGCCCCTGATTCCCGTGCTGCGCGACTGGGTGGCCGCCAAGCCGCGCGACGCCACGGTGTGGCGCGCGCTGGGCAACCTGTACGGCGCCGAAGGCGACACGCTGCGCGCGGTGCGGGCCGACGCCGAGGCCAATGTCGCCATCCTCGACTACCCCGCGGCGCGCGACCGCTTCAAGGCCGCGCAGGAGCTGGTGCGCCAGTCGAAGGTGATCGACCACTACGAGGCGTCGATCATCGACACCCGCGCGCGGGCGGTGGAGGTGCTGGTGAAGGAACAGGCGGCGGAGCCGCCTTTGAAGTAGACGAGGGGCGGAGCCGCCTTTGAAGTAGACGAGGGGCGCAGCCGTCTTTGAAGTGAACTAGCGGCGCAGCCGCCTCTGAAGCAGGTCAGCGCTTGGAGAGCAACCCGCCCACCGCCGACTCGATCACCAGCCCCAGCAGCGAGTAGATCAGCGAGCCGATCAGCGCGGCCACGAAGCCGTTCACATGGAAGCCGGCCAGCAGCCCCGATGCGGCCCAGAACAGCAGCGCGTTGATCACGAACAGGAACAGCCCGAGCGTGACGATGGTGACGGGCAGCGTCAGCACCACCAGCACCGGCCGCACGATCATGTTGAGCAGGCCGATCACAGCCGCCGCGATCAGCGCGGAGCCGAAGCTGTTGACCTGGACACCGCTGTAGAGATAAGCCACTGCCAGCAGCGCGACAGCGCTGAGCAGCCATTTGATGATGATGCGCATGCGGCGCAGGATACCGCAGGCCCTGAAAAACAACGAGCCCCGGTGCGTTGCCGCACCGGGGCTCGTCGAGCGCTTGGCGCTGTGCGGGTTACTCGGCCAGCTCGTTCGCCATGACCAGCAGGGCGCCCATGCCCATCACGGCACCGGGAAAGGCCCAGCCCGACTGATGCGCCGGCTTCTGGTCGGGCGTGACCGGCTCCAGGTCGACACCGATCTTCGGGCGGCGCGCATCGACCACGTGGTCCGCGGCATGCTCGCGCTTGAGCAGCGCCGTGAGGTCGGCCAGCGGGCCCTTGGCCAGCACCGGGGTGACCACGCCGCCGTTGCGCTCCAGCAGCGGCAGCATCTGCGCCTGCACCTTGCTGAACCACTTGGCGCGCCAGTTCTCGCGCGCGCTGTGGCTCACCCACTTGCTGATGCGATGCGTCATGCGCGGCGCGCAGGCCACGAGCACCCAATGGCGCGCCACCACGCTGTTCGCGTCCGGCGCCAGTTCGGCGAACTGCTCACAGGCGTAGGTGACGTCGTCGACATAAAGAATGATCTTTTCCATGGCGTGCTCCTTCAGGTAGTTAGAGTGGCAGAGGCTGTGCGGGGGCTCAGTCGGCGGCCACGGCGGTGGCGGGCCTGTTGCGTGCGTTGCGTGCGGCCACCCACTTGCCCAGGGCCAGCACCAGCAGCGCACCGGCCACGCCGGCGGCGTACTTGATGGTGTCGGTCTGCGGCACCTTCGGCACCCAGTTCCAGGCGGCGGTGTTGGCCAGCGCGGGGTCGGACACGGCCATGGTGCCGGCGATCCAGCCCAGCAGCATGCCGCCCAGCGTGATGATCATCGGGAACTTGTCCATCAGCTTGATGACCAGCTGGCTGCCCCACACGATGATCGGGATGCTCACGAGCAGGCCGAAGATCACGAGCGGCATCTGGTGGCCTTCGCCCGCGCCTTGCGCGGCACCGGCAATGGCGATGACGTTGTCCACGCTCATCACCAGGTCGGCAATGATCACGGTCTTGACGGCGCCCCACAGCTTGTCGCTGCCGGAGATGTTGCCGTGGGCGTCGTCGTGCTCGGGGGCCAGCAGCTTCACGCCGATCCACAGCAGCAGGATGGCTCCGACCAGCTTCAGGAACGGAATGGCCAGCAGCGTGAGCGCAAAGAAGATCAGGATGACGCGCAGGATGATGGCGCCGGCCGTGCCCCAAAGAATGCCCTTGGTGCGTTGCGCGGGCGGCAGCTTGCGGCAGGCCAGCGCGATCACGACGGCGTTGTCGCCACCGAGCAGGATGTCGATCATGATGATCTGACCGACAGCGACCCAGAATTCCGGGGTCATGAACATTTCCATAGCGTCCTCTTTTGTCTTCGCGCCCCTGTCTCTCCCTGCAGGGGGGACGACGGAAGGCGCATGCCGATGCGTTTCGATTCATCCTGGGCGGGTGAGGTCGAAAGCGAAGAATTGAAGGCCGGGAAACCCGGGGACTTGCGAACGCTTCGACCAAACCTGCACAGGTTCAAATCGAAGGTCTTGCTCGACAGCGCGCGCGCGAATGCGCGTACGTTGCCCGACAGGCCGGAAGTGTTTTGCTTCGTATTGACGACCTGACGATTCGCGCTGCCGTGGACAGCGGTCGGGAGCTACTCCCCTTCGTGGGGCGGATTAAAGCATCGAAGCCCGCGGCGGCGCAATCGAAAGTTTTCAGGGGCTTGAGAAGAACTCCTTGGAGACGCGCATGAACAGGGCCTGTGGCGCTATTTGTTTCATAGCGATCTTGTCCCTTCGACGCCTCGGGACATTGCCGGACTATGATCGCCGTCCGCTGTTTTTTCACCTTCCATGGCCGCCATACACATCACCGACATCGAGGCCGCCATCAACCACTGGCGCGAGAAGACGCCCTCGCCAGACGGCGTCACGCTGGGCCCCGAACTGCGCGCGCTGGCCGAGGTGTACGCGCTCATGGTGTTCCACCACGAAGACGAGGTCGACGAGGTCGGTTTTCCGCCCAAAGCCTGGGCCGCGTGGATGGGCTGGTACGAGAGCACGCCCGACACGCCGTGCATCGCCATCTGCTCCACCAGCCAGGGCGACGACGAATGCAAGGGCTGCGGGCGCAGCTTCGACGAGGTGCAGTTCTGGCCCGCCATGACGCCGGTCGAAAAGCGCGTCACCTGGCGCCGCATCACCATGGAAGACTCGGCCTGGCGATTCAACCGCTATGCGGAACGGGCGCGGGAAGGGGACGCATCCGCTTTGTCATCGGCTTCGGCGGCCGAGCCCGAGTTCGATCCCGACGAAAAGAACTGGGCGCCCTGACCATGCGCCGCCTCGCCCAAGCCCCCAACCTCGCCATTGCGACCGTGTGGGCGCACGCCTTGTGCGAAGAGGGCGTGGCCGCGACGGTGCAGCGTGAATTTCTGGGTGCGGTCATGGGCCAGTTGCCGCCCGACCAGTGCCTGCCCGAAATCTGGATCGACGACGAGGCCCAGTACGAACTGGCCAGGCGCCTGCTGCACGATCTGCAGCACCGCCCGCAACGCAGCTGGCTGTGCGTGTGCGGCGAGCAGGTCGAAGGCGGCTTCGAACAGTGCTGGCGGTGCGGCGAGATGATGCCGGCCGCCGCAGCCTGACCGAACCGGCTTTGCCGGGCCGCAGGTGTTGCCCCCGGTAGGGGGAAGGAGAAGCGGACACGAAGTGCCGCGAAGCCTGGGGGCGAGCCTTACTTCCAGCGCACCAGTTCGACGTCGATGGAGTTCGTGCCGTCGCCCAGCGTCAATGTGTTTTCCTGGATGGTCGCCTGCAGCTGCATGCTGCGCTTGGCGAGCGCGGCCAGCGCCTGCGAGGCGGCGGTCGGCACGCGGTAGACCTTCAGGTTCTGCGGCCGCGTGAGCTTGTTTTCCATGCCGCGCCACCAGATCTCGGCCGCGTGGTTGAAGCAATACACGATCACCTCGTCCGCCTTGCCGCAGGCCTTGAGCACGGGCTTGTCTTCGGGCTGGCCGACCTCGATCCAGATCTTGACCTGGCCCGTGAAGTCGCGCAACCACACGTCGGGCTCCTCGACGTTCGACAGGCCGGCGCCAAAGGCCAGCGTGCCGTCGCCGTGGCACACGTCCTGCAGCTGGTGCGCATTGAGCGCGAGCGCGACCAGCCGGATCATCATCCGTTCGTCGGTCTCGCTGGGATGGCGCGCCAGGGTCAGCGCATGGTCGGCGTAGTAGCCGTGGTCGATGTCGGCCACCGCGAGGGTTGCCTTGAAGATGGTGGATTTGAGCGCCATCAGATGCGCTTGGCCAGCTCGGCAGCCTTGCCGACGTAGCTGGCCGGCGTCATGGCCAGCAGGCGGGTCTTTTCTTCTTCCGGAATTTCCAGCGAACGAATCAGCCCGTGCAGCGCCTCGGCCGTCACGGTCTTCCCGCGCGTCACTTCCTTCAGCTGCTCGTAGGCGCCCTGCACGCCAAAGCGGCGCATCACGGTCTGGATCGGCTCGGCCAGCACTTCCCATGAGGCGTCGAGGTCGTCGGCCAGCGCTTCTTCGTTGAGCTCGAGCTTGCCCAGGCCGGTGGCCAGGCTCGCGTAGGCCAGCGTGGCGTAGCCCACGGCCACGCCGATGTTGCGCAGCACCGTGCTGTCGGTCAGGTCGCGCTGCCAGCGGCTGATGGGCAGCTTCTCGCTCAGGTGGCGCAGCACCGCGTTGGCCAGGCCCAGGTTGCCTTCGGCGTTCTCGAAGTCGATCGGGTTGACCTTGTGCGGCATCGTGCTGGAGCCGATTTCGCCCTTCTTCAGGCGCTGCTTGAAGTAGCCCAGGCTCACGTAGCCCCAGATGTCGCGCGAGAAGTCGATCAGGATGGTGTTGGCGCGCGCCACCGCGTCGAACAGCTCGGCCATGTAGTCGTGCGGCTCGATCTGAATGCTGTACGGCTGAAAGCTCAGGCCCAGGCCCAGCGGCGCGGGCGTCTCCACGACCTTGCGGCTGAAGGCCTCCCAGTCGAAGTCGGGCCAGGCGGCCAGGTGGGCGTTGTAGTTGCCCACGGCGCCGTTCATCTTGCCCAGCAATTGCACCGCGGCAATCTGCGCGCGGGCCTTGGTCAGGCGCACCGCCACGTTGGCGATTTCCTTGCCCACGGTGGTGGGGCTGGCGGTTTGCCCGTGGGTGCGCGCGAGCATCGACACGTCGGCGAACTGGTGCGCCATTTCACGCAGCTTGGCAATCAGGCCGTCGATGGCCGGCAGCATCACCTTGTCGCGCGCGGCCTGGATCTGCAGGGCGTGGCTGGTGTTGTTGATGTCTTCGCTGGTGCAGGCGAAGTGCACGAACTCCGCGGCGGCCAGCAACTCCGGCCGGGCTTCGAACTTGGACTTGATCCAGTACTCGACCGCCTTCACGTCGTGGTTGGTGGTTTTTTCGATTTCCTTGATGGCCAGCGCGTCGGCCTCGGAAAAGTGGGCCACCAGGCCCAGCAGGTACTTGCGCGCGCCGCCGGTGAGGGGCTTGAATTCGGCAAAGCCGCAGTCGGACAGCGCAATGAACCACGCCACCTCGACTTGCACGCGCCGGTGCATATAGCCCTGCTCGCTCATCAGCGGACGCAGCGCCGCGAGTTTGGCCGCATAGCGGCCGTCAAGGGGGGAGAGGGCGGAAACGGTGGAAAAGCTCATGCCCGAATTTTAGGCGGCTGGCGGTTCGTGGGGTGCTGCCGACACATGGCGCGCGATTTGAGGCCCTGGTTTTCCCGTTCACCTAAAATGACTATTAACAAACGTATTCACGCTTAGGGAGAGAGCCTTCATGAAACTGATCGGATCCGCCGCCAGCCCTTATGTGCGCAAGGTGCGCGTGGTGCTGGCCGAAAAGCGGCTCGATTACCAGTTTGTCATCGAAGACGTCTGGGCCGCCGAGACCACGATTTCCAGCTCCAACCCCCTCGGGAAGGTGCCTTGCCTGATCATGGAAGGCGGCGAGGCGATGTTCGACTCGCGCGTGATCGTCGAGTACCTCGACACCCTGTCGCCGGTCGGCAAGCTGATTCCGCAGCAGGGCCGCGAGCGCGCCGAGGTCAAGACCTGGGAGGCGCTGGCCGACGGCGTCATGGACGCCGGCGTGCTCTGGCGCCTGGAAGCCACCTGGAGCGGGCGCAACGACGGCGAGCGCAGCGCCGCCTGGATCGAGCGCCAGCGCGCCAAGGTGGAGGGCGGCGTTGCCGCCATGGCCAAGGGCCTGGCCGACAAGCCTTTCTGCAGCGGCATTCACCTGAGCCTGTCGGACATCGCGGTGGGCTGCACGCTGGGCTGGCTGAACCTGCGCTTCCCGGAGATCGACTGGCGCGCCGACCACGCCAACCTGGCCAAGCTGTACGACAAGCTGATGCTGCGGCCCAGCTTCGTCGACACGCAACCCTGAACCAAGGCGCCTCCGGCGCCTTTTTCTTGGGCGGGTTTTCTACAGGCCCGTGAGGCGCGCCACCGCCGGAAAGTACAGCCGGTAGGGCAGCAGCCGCATCAGCTTCATCCAGAAGGTGAAGCGGCGCGGAAAGTGAATCTCGAAATGGCCCCGGCGCCAGCCGTCGAGCATGGCCTCTGCTGCCGCGGCGGGCGTCATCAGCGCGGGCATCTTGAAGTCGTTCTTGGCGGTGAGCGGCGTGTCGACGAAGCCCGGCTGCACCAGGCTCACGCCGATGCCGCGCGCATGCAGGTCGACGTACAGCACCTCGGCCAGGTTGGTCAGCGCCGCCTTGGTCGGCCCGTAGGCCAGGCTTTGGGGCAGGCCGCGAAACGCCGCCACGCTGCCCGTGATGGCGATGTGCCCCGCGCCCAGCGCCACGAAGTGCGGCAGCACCACCGCCAGCACATTGAGCGCGCCGACGTAGTTGACCTGCTGGTGCGCCAGCATGGTGTCCAGCGCGAAGGCGTCCGCGCGCAGGGCGTTGTAGGTGGCGGCGTTGTGCAGCACGAAATCGATGGCGCCGGTGGCCGCGAGCAGGTGCGCATGGGCGTCGGCCACGGCGGTGGCGTCGCGCACGTCCAGCGGCAGCACGATCACGCGCGGCGGCTGGCCGGGCTCGTTGTGCAGCGCCGCCAGCGCCTCGAGCGCCTCGCCGTTGCGCGCCGACACCGCCACCCGCGCGCCGCGTGCCAGCAGCGCCAGCACCGTCGCGCGGCCGATGCCCGAGGACGCGCCGACGATCCACGCCGTCTTGCCCTGCCAGTCGGTCAGCGGCGGATTGAGTGGCTTCAAGGGGAGACTTTCGGAGCAGGCGACGGTGAAGAGGAAGACCAGGAGGGCGCCGGCCGAATCACCAGCGCCCACAGCGCCAGGCCCGCCGCCACCTTGAGCACGCACGGCAGCAGGCAGTAGGCGAGCGACAGCGCCTGCAGCGCGCCGGGTTCGCGCGCGCCGGGCACATAGCCGGCCAGCCCGAGCAGCGGCAGCGCCAGGCCGGCGGCCAGCGCCAGGTTGAGCTTGGTCGCAAAGTTCCACCAGCCGAAGTAGGCGCCGGCGTTCGGCTGGTCGCCGGCCTCGGCGATGAGGCCGGCCAGCAGGGCGCCCGGCAGCACCAGGTCGGAACCGATGGCAAAGCCCGACAGCGCGCACACCACCAGAAACGGCAGCGCGTCGCCCGCGCCCATGGCGCCGGCCCAGGCGAACACCGCCACCGACATGCACATGCCGCCCAGCCAGGAGCGCGCCAGCCCGAAGCGGCGCACGATGCGCAGCCACGCCGGAATCGACGCCGCGGCCATCACGAAGTACAGCCCCAGAAAGGCCGGCTCCAGCGCGGCCGGCGCCTGCAGCCTGTCCTGCACGAAGAACAGCACCAGCGTGGCGGGCACCGCGCTGGCAATGCCGTTGAGTACGAACACGGTCAGCAGCCGGCGAAACGCGGGGCTGCGCAGCGGCAGGCGCAGGTCGACGCCGGCATGCGGCAGGTCGCCTCGCACCGGGCGCGGCGCCTGTGTCCACAGCCACCAGCCGATGACCAGCAGCACGCCGAACAGCGCCACCATCGCGGGAAAGCCCGCCACGGTCGGCACCACCGAGGCCAGCACCACGCCCACCAGCCCCATGCCTTCGCGCCAGCCGACGATGCGCCCGCGCTGCAGCGCGTCGCCGCCCAGCATCGCGCCCCACGACTGGTGCGCGATGCTCAGCATGCTGTAGCCCGCATAGGTCAGCGCCAGCAGCACGGCCGCCACCGCCAGCAGCGCGCCGTGGCGGGCGGGGTCGACCAGCAGTTGCGGAAAGAACAGCAGCGCGAAGCCCAGCAGCAGCACGCCCGAGGCAAAGGCACCGCAGCCCAGCACGGCCTTGGCCGAGCGCGCATGCAGCCGGTCGCTCAGGCGCCCGAGGAGCGGATCGACCAGCGCGTCGAGCAGCCGCGCGCCCAGCAGCACCGCGCCCAGCGTGGCCAGCGGCACGCCGAAGGCGCGCGCGTAGTGGTTGGGCAGCAGCACATACAGCGGCAGCGCGACGAACGCGAGCGGCAGTCCGAGCAGCCCGTAGCGCAGGCCGTCGAGGGTTCCGAAGGTGGGGGGCACGAAGCGCGTTTCTAGCGCTTGCGCAGCGTGTACTGCACCACGTCGATGTTGGCCTGCGAGAACGCGGCCTCGCAGTACGCCAGGTAGAACTCCCAGATGCGCATGAAGCGCTCGTCGAAGCCCAGCTGCAGGATGTGGGCGCGCTGCGCCAGGAAGCTCTCGCGCCAGCGGCGCAGTGTTTCGGCGTAGTCGGCGCCAAAGGCAAATTCGTCCACCACGTCCAGGCCGGCGGCCTCGGCCTCGCGGCGGAACTCGCGCGGGCAGGGCAGGCAGCCGCCCGGAAAGATGTACTGCTGAATGAAGTCGGTGGAGTCGATGTAGCGGTCGAACAGCTCGTCGTCGATCACGATGCTCTGCACGCAGGCGTGGCCGCCCGGCTTGAGCAGCCGGCTCACGGCCTGGAAGTAGGTGGGCCAGTAGGCGCGGCCCACGGCCTCCACCATTTCCACCGAGCACACGGCGTCGAAGGGCGCGTCGGTGATGTCGCGGTAGTCCTGCAGGCGCAGGTCGGTGCCCATGCCGGCGGTGCGGTGCTGGGCAAAGGCCAGCTGCTCGGTGGACAGCGTCACGCCGGTCACGGCGGCGCCGAAGTCGGTGGCGGCCATTTCGGCCAGCGCGCCCCAGCCGCAGCCGATCTCCAGCACGCGGTCACCGGGCTTGACGCCCGCCAGCGTGAGCGCGCGGCGCACCTTGGCGCGCTGCGCCACGGGCATCGGCTTGGACAGGTCGCCCTCGAACCAGGCCGACGAGTAGTTCATCGTCTCGTCGAGCCAGAGCTTGTAGAACGCATTGCCCAGGTCGTAGTGCGCATGGATGTTGCGCGAGCTGCCGGCCTTGCTGTTGCGGTTCATGATGTGCCGCACCCGGTACACGAGCCGCCCGAACCAGCTGCCGTACACCACGTCTTCCATGGCGCGGCGGTTGGCAATGAACACCTTGATCAGCTCGGTAAGGTTGGGCGTGGTCCAGTCGCCCGCGATGTAGCTTTCGGCAAAGCCGATGTCGCCCGACTTGAGCGCCGCATGGCACACGTTCCAGTTGCGCAGCGTGAGCGAGGCCGTGGGCCCGCTGCCCGGCGTGGCGCCGAAGTGGCGCACCGAGTCGTCCGGCAGGCGCACGGTGAGCGAGCCGTAGGCCAGCTTCTGCAGCAGGCCCAGCACGGTGCGCGCGGCACCGGGTGCGTCCTGAGGAAGCGAAAAGCGGGAGGCCGTGGTGGTGGAAGTCATGGAGAAATACCTTCGTGCGTCGCACTCATGGTGCGAGCTTGCTCGGGGCGGCCTGGCGCTGCGCGCGTGGCTTGGCCTGCTGCTGTTGCTGCTGCGGGGGGTTGTCGCGTGAAACGAAATGGGCGGGCGCGGCCGGCTTGGGCACGAACGGCACGCGCTTGAGCCAGAGCCTGGCGGCCTGCCAGTGGATGCGCGCGATGAGCCCGAAGGTCATTGCGGGGTAGCGCCACAGCGCGCGCCGCACGCTGGCCGCGTTCAGCGTGACAAGGTCGCCGCTCACGCTGGTCTGAAGCAGCGGGCCGTCGGCGTCGTCGTGGTCGATGCGCACCACGGTGCGCGTGAGGTCGGCGTCCACGAAGAAGCGAAAGCGGTAGCTGCCGCTGACGTGGCAGAACGGCGAGACATGAAAGGCCTTGGCCGCCTTCAGCTCCGAGCCGTACACCGGCCGCTCTAGCAGGTAGCAATGGCGTTCGCCGAAGGTGTTGTTCACCTCGACCACGATGGCGCGCAGCACGCCTGCAGGGGTGTGGCAGTACCAGAAGCTCACCGGCTTGAAGGTGTAGCCGAACACGCGCGGGTAGCAGTGCAGCCAGGCCTCGCCGGTGGCGTCGTGAATGTGGTGGGCGGCCAGCAGTTCGTCGAGCCAGCCCAGCGCGCCGCCTTGCGCGGGCGTGCGGCCGTCGCCGTGGTCCACGTCGTGGAAGGACAGCGCGGCACGGCGGTTGACCGCGAGCGTGCCGGAGGCCTGGGCCTGGAGTTGTGGCGAGCGCAACGCGCGCATCGGCAGCATCAGAAAGTAGGTCGGGTAGGCGAAGGCGTTGCGCGCCGGGCGCAAGCGCGTATGGCGCACCTCGCCGAAGCCCATCAGCGGGATCGGCGTGGGCTGCGCATGGCTCATACCAGCGCGCTCCCCATGGCATCGACCGGTGCGTTCTGGCCGGCCAGGCGCTCGCGCAGGCCGTGGGCGGCGGCCAGGCCGGCCTTCAGGCCGTCTTCGTGGAAGCCGTAGCCCATCCAGGCACCCGCGAACCAGGTGTTGCGCTGGCCTTGCAGGGCGGGCACGTCGGCTTGCGCGCGGATGGCGGCAAGGTCGAGCACCGGGTGGTCATAGTCGTATTCGGCCATGACCTGACTACGCTGGATTTCGCGCACCGGATTCAACGAAACGACGACCGGTTGCTCCCACGGCAGCGGCTGCAGCTTGTTCAGCAGGTAGTGCAGGCAGACCCGCCCCGATTCGCGCTCGCCGGCGGCCGCGCGCTCGTAGTTCCAGGCGGCCCAGGCCGAGCGCCGCCGCGGCAGCACGGCGGCGTCGGTGTGCAGCACGGCATGGTTGGCCTGGTAGCGGATGGCGCCCAGCACGGCAGCCTCGGCCGGGCTGGCGTCGCCCAGCATGGCGAGCGACTGGTCGGAATGGGTGGCCAGCACCACGTGGTCGAAATGCTCGGTGCCGGCGTCGGTGGTGACGAGCACATCGACGCCCGAGCGGCTGATGTGGCGCACCGGGGTGTTCAGGCGCGTGTCGGGCAGGCCGGCCACGATCTTCTCGACGTAGTGGCGCGAGCCGCCGCGCACGGTGCGCCATGGCGGCCGGTTGGCGATCTGGATCAGGCCGTGGTTGTGGCAGAAGCGGATCATGGTGGCGACCGGAAACGCCAGCATCTGCGTGGTCGAGCAGCTCCAGATGCAGCCCATCATGGGCAGGAAGTACCAGTCCTTGAAGGCCGCGCCGAAGCGGTGGGCATCCAGGAACTCGCCCAGCGGCTGGGCCAGTTCGCCTTCGGTGCCGGCTTGGGCGATGCGCGTGGTCAGGCGGTTGAAGCGCAGCAGGTCGCCCAGCATGCCGAGGAAGCGGCCATCCAGCAGGTTGCGCCGCTGCGCGAACACGGTGCTCAGGTTGTTGCCGCTCCATTCGAGCGGACCGCCGTCGTCGCGCGTGGCTTGCACGGAGAACGACATCTCGGACAGCGCCGTTTCCACGCCGAGGTCGGAGAACAGGCGGATCAGGTTCGGGTAGGTGCGGTCGTTGTAGACCAGAAAGCCGGTGTCCACGCCATGGGCGACGCGGGTGGGGTCTGAAGCGGAACGCGCGAGTTCGATGGTCGCCGTGTGGGCGTGGCCGCCGAAGTAGTCGGCGGCTTCGAACAGCGTGACGGCGGCCACGTCGCGCAAGGTGTGCGCTGCCGCCAGTCCCGAGATGCCGGCGCCGATGACGGCGATGCGGGGGGTGCGTGTCACTGCATACCGCCCGACCGGCTGGAAGACAAAAATGCTGCGAGGCGCCCCGACGCGAAGGAGGGAGGGAGGGAGGAGGAGAAGAATCGCCTCGGGATTTCAACCGGACGGCAGGCGCCCGGAAGACCTCGCAACATGAAAACCTGTGGGCACTCACTGCCCACACGGGTTAGGAGCGCGGCATCCGAGGCACGGTTCCCGCGCGTTTGGTAAACGTTTGTTTCTAGTAATTCACAATGGCTTGGACGCATCGGTAAATAATATTACCGATCCGTCTTTTTGTGAACTGGTCAGTCTCAATTTGGTCCTAGTTGCTTCTCGATGATGTTCACGAAGCCGTTTTCATCGGGTGCCGTCATGCTCGACCACGCCTGCACCACCTTGCCGTCGCGCCCGATCAGGTACTTGTAGAAGTTCCACTTGGGCGTGGTGCCCGAGGCCTGGGCGAGTTGCTTGAACAGCGGGTTGGCGTCGGTGCCGCGCACCGACGACTTGGCGAACATCGGGAATTTCACGCCGAAGGTGCTTTCGCAGAAGTCCGCAATGTCCTTGTTGGAGCCCGATTCCTGGGAGAAATCGTTCGACGGAAAGCCCAGCACCACCAAGCCGCGCGAGCGGTATTTCAGGTCCAGCGCCTCCAGCCCCTTGTACTGCGGCGTGAAACCGCAGAAGCTGGCCGTATTGACCACCAGCACCACCTTGCCGGAGTACTGGCACAAGGCCTGGGGCTTTTCGTCCTGCAGCCTGGGGAAGGTATGTTGCAGGATGGCGGGGCATCCGGCGGCTTGCGCCGGGGCTGGCGCGGTGGGCGCCGCGGTTGCCGGGGGGGTGCCCTGGGCACTGGTCGGGAGGACGGAAAACAGGCTCGCCACGAGGGAAATCGCGGGCATGCAGCGCACCAGCGTCGACAATCGGGAGAGGGTTCGCATGGCGGACTCCAGGTTCAAAAGGGGGAATGTGCATCCGTGTCGTTAACGCGCACGTATTCACATCATCGCGCGTCTGTCATGGTCGCGCCAAACGGCCCGATTAAAATCGACGGCCATAGAAAGACATTGATGCTCTATCCGGAACTCTTCAGACAACTCGAATCCGTCCGCTGGGACATGGACAAGGACATTCCCTGGCAGTCGTTCGACGCTTCCTTGCTGACGGATGAGCAGGCGCAAACCATCAAGATGAACGCCATCACCGAGTGGGCGGCGCTGCCGGCCACCGAGATGTTTCTGCGCGACAACCGCCACGACAGCGATTTTTCGGCTTTCATGTCGATCTGGTTCTTCGAGGAACAGAAGCACTCGCTGGTGCTCATGGAGTACCTGAAGCGCTTCAGCCCCAAGCACGCGCCCACCGAGGCCGAGCTGCACGAAGTGCGCTTCGACTTCGACCCGGCCCCGCCGCTGGAAACCCTCATGCTGCATTTCTGCGGCGAGATCCGCCTCAACCACTGGTACCGCCGAGCCGCCCAGTGGCACACCGAGCCGGTCATCAAGCACATCTACACCACGCTGAGCCAGGACGAAGCCCGCCACGGCGGCGCCTACCTGCGCTACATGAAGCGCGCCATGGAAAAGTTCGGCGACGAAGCACGTGCGGCCTTCACCAAGGTCGGCGTGCTGATGGCCAGCGCGCGGCGCACCGCCCAGGCCCTGCACCCGACCAACCTGCACGTCAACAAGGCGCTGTTCCCCAACGACACCATCCAGAGCCGCATGCCCGACCCGGACTGGCTGGAGCACTGGCTGGACAAGCAGATCAAGTTCGACGCCGTCTGGGAAACCAAGGTGGGCGAGCGCATCCTGCACAACCTGAGCCTGCTGATGGACCGCAGCTTCAAGACCGTGCAGGAGCTCAACCGCTACCGCAAGGAAGTCGCGGCCACGCTTGGCCCCAAGCCCGAGTACCAGGGCGCATAGGCACAAGCAAGCCCGAGCCAGCAAGGCCGACACAAGCCACCAAGAAACGCCCCGCACCCCGGGGCGTTTTTTTTGCGGCCCCTGTCACACACCGCCACCGCCGAACGTCTGGCTTGCATGGACGACCCCACCTTCATCTTCAACCGCCATCGCCCGCGCCTGCAGGGCATCGCCTACCGCATGCTCGGCGCCATGGCCGAGGCGGAAGAGGTGGTGCAGGACGCCTGGCTGCGCTGGCACGAGGCCGACACGCACAACCTCGACAGCGCCGAAGCCTGGCTCGTGACCGTCGTCACCCGCCTGTCGATCGACCGGCTGCGCGCCGCCAAGGTCCAGCGCGCGTGTTACATCGGCGCCTGGATGCCGGAGCCCACGCTCACCGGCATGCCCAATGCCCTGTATGCCCCGGATTCGCCGCCCACGCCCGAGCAACTGCTCGAGCGCGCCGACAACATCTCCGTGGCCTTTCTCGCCGTGCTGGAGCGCCTTGCGCCCGAGGCCCGCGCCGCCTTCCTGCTGCGCGAGGTGTTCGACGCTGACTACGCTGACGTGGCGCTCACCCTCGGCAAGAGCGAGGCCGCCTGCCGCCAGTTGGTGCACCGCGCCAAGGCCCAGGTGCAGGAAGGGCGCCCGCGCTTCAGCGTGTCGCGCGAGACCCACCAGCGGCTGCTGCGCGCCTTTGCCGATGCCGCCGCTCGCGGCAGCCTGCAGGACCTGAAGGCGCTGATGGCGGAGGACGCGGAACTCATCGGCGATGGCGGCGGAAAGGTGCAGGCCTTCGGCAAGGCGCTGTGCGGCAGCCAACGCCTGGCGCAGCTGTATTACGCGCTCTGGCGCCGCATGGGGCCGGCGGTGCGCATGGAGGTCGTCGACATCAACGGCGAGCCGGGCCTGCTGCGCTTTGTCGACGGCAAGCTCGAATCGGCCCAGACCTTCGAGATTGAAAACGACCGCATCGTGCGCATCCGCGCACAGCGCAACCCGGACAAGCTCGCGCGCATCGCGCGGCTTTTGTCTTCGAGGTAATTCGAGCTCATTCGAGATATTGCGCGGCAAATTCGCGCGGCGTGTCACAGCGCCCCGTGGCCACCCGTCTTCAGTGTGCAAGCAGATTTCATCGCAACCCACTGGAGTACCCCATGACCACCACCGCACGCCTGAACTGGTTCAAGCTCGCCCCGAAGTCCTTCGAGGCGCTGCTGGCCCTCAACACCACCCTGGAGCCGAGCTCGCTCGGCAAGGTGCTGATCGACTGTGTCTTCGCCCGCGTCTCGCAGATCAACGGCTGCGCCTACTGCCTGGACATGCACGTGCGCGACCTGCGCGCGCAGGGCGAAGACTGGCAGCGCATCAACAGCCTGTCGGCCTGGCGCGAGGTGGGCTTCTTCAGCGCGCGCGAACGCGCCGCGCTGGCCTGGGCCGAATCGCTCACGCGCCTGGCCGACCGCCACGATGAACGCGACGCGGAGTTTGCCGCGTTGAAGGCCCACTTCAGCGACGTGGAAATCGCCGAGTTGTCGGTGGCCGTTGCGCAGATCAACGCCTGGAATCGGTTGAACGTCGGCATGCGCCTGCCGGTGCCGCTCAAGCCGCTGGACTGAAGCCGCGCGCCGCGCCGCGGCGTGCGGCCTACTTGCGCTCCACCACCATCGGCGAGATGCGCAGGCTGTCGCGCAACTGCGCGAGCGCCTCGCCGGCCGCGGTGCGCGACGCAAAGGGCCCGGCCTGCAGCCGGTGCGTGCCGGCCTCGCTGAACACGCGCAGTTGCGGCGCCAGCGAGGGCACCCCGCGCTCGGCCTGGCTCTGCAGGGCCTGCGCGCCGTCGATCTCGCGGAAGGCGCCCAGTTGCACCCAGAAGCCCTGCAAGGCAGTGGACGGCGCGGGCGCGCCTGGTGGCAACGGTGGTGGCGAGGAAGGCGCGGCTTCCAGCGGCGCGAGTTCGTTCACCACGATGGCCGGGCGGGACGGCGCGAAAGACGGGGCTGCAGAGGGCGCAACGGAAGGCGGCCACTGCGCCGACTCCGGTCTCGCATCCGGCGGCATGGCCGTCGTCATCGGCGTCTGCGGTGCGACCGGCAGCGTGGAGGCCGGCGGCGGCAGGTCGTTGTAGGTCGCCGCCACGGGCGCCACCCACTGGGCCGGCACTTGCACGGGCGCTTGCATCTGAGCCTGCTGCGCGCTCGCCACGCGGGTGGGCGGCATGCGCACGGGAACGGCCAAGGGGGCCGCCGCGGGTGCACCCGCATACACCGGGTCCCCTTCGCGCCGCCATGCGCCGGAGCGGATGTCCTCGTTGGTGAGCCGCTCGATCTCCACCGGCGCCACGCCGCGCAGCAGGTCGAGCTTCAGCGCGGCCGTGTAGCTCAGGTCGATGATGCGGCCGTCCACGAAGGGGCCGCGGTCGTTCACCCGCACGATCACCTCGCGCCCGTTGGCCGGGTTGCGCACGCGCACATAGCTGGGCAAGGGCAGCGTCTTGTGCGCGGCCGTCATGGCGTACATGTCGTAGGGCTCGCCGCTGGAGGTGGAGGCCGCATGGAACTTGCTGCCGTACCAGGAGGCCAGGCCCGACTCGCGGAACGGCCGGTCGTCGGTGAGGGGCACATAGCCGCGGCCCTGCACCGCGTACGGCTTGCTGGTGCCGCCGCTGGTACGGATGGGTTCGACGCGGGGCTCGGCGTCGCGCACGCTGGCCAGGCCGGGCGGAATGTTGCTGCCGGGGCCGTCGCGCCCGCTGCCTGCGCCGCCGCCGCGCGGACCGCTCGCGCAGCCCACAAGAACGGCGGCCACTGCCACCGCGCAGGCCGCCAGCGCGGTGGTTCTGGAGAAACGGGCGCCGTCAGCCAAACACGGCCTTCCACAGGGCCAGCATGGCCGCGCGCTCGGCGGCCAGCGCGGGCGGGGTGACCTGGGTCGGTTCTTCGTTCAGGCGTGCGCGGTGCTGCACGCGGCGCAGCTCGCGGTAGGCACGCGCCGCACTGCGGCCCACGCCCTCGGGCAGCATGCCGGCCAGCTCGGCGCGCAGCAGCAGCGCGATGTTGCCCACGTTGGGCAGCAGCTCGGGGTGCTCGCCGGACGACGACAGCACCAGGAACTGCACCGCGAACTCGGCATCGACCATGCCGCCGGGGCTGTGCTTCACGTCGAAGCGGTCGGCCTTCACCGGCCGCGCGCCGCGCAGCTTGTCGCGCATGGCGATGATCTCGGCCTTCAGCGCCTCGCGGTTGCGCGGTGCCACCAGCACGGCCTCGCGCACCTGGTCGAAGCGCGCGCCCAGTTCGGCGCCGTGGTCCTCGCTGCCCAGCACGAAGCGCGCGCGCGTCATGGCCTGGTGCTCCCAGGTCCACGCGGTGTTGCTGCCGCGGCCGAGCTGGTACTTCTCGTAGGCCTGGAAGCTGGTGGTCAGCAGGCCTGAATTGCCGTTGGGCCGCAGGGCGGTGTCGATCTCGAACAGGTCGCCTTCGCGCGTCTTCACGGTCAGCCAGTTGATCAGCTTGCGCACATAGGCCGCATAGACCTCGCCGGCGCGCTCGTCGTCGTCGTCGTAGACGAACACGATGTCCAGGTCGCTGCCGTAGCCCAGCTCTTTGCCGCCCAGCTTGCCGTAGCCGATGATCGCGAACTGCGGCACCTCGCGGTGCCGGTTGCGCACATGCGGCCAGCACCAGCGGGCGGTCACGCGCAGGGTGGTGTCGGCCAACTCGCTCAGGTCGTCGGCCACCTGCTCCACGGTGATGCGCCCGTCCACGTCGCGTGCCAGCGTGCGGAACACCTCGGCATGGTGCGCGTGGCGCAGCAGGTTCAGCAGGCGCTCCTCGTCGGCCTCGCCGGTGCGGGTGAGCGAGGCGTGGCGCGCCTCCAGCTCGCGCTCGAACTCGGCGGCCACGAAGCGGCCCGACAGCATCTCGTCGCTCGCCAGCTCGTCGATCACGCCCGGGTGCTGCATGAGGTAGCGCGCCGGCCACTTGGCCGAGCCCAGCAGGCGCAGCAGGCGCTCCTGCACGGCGGGGCGTTCGACCAGCAGGGCCAGGTAGCTCTCGCGGCGCATCAGCGGCTCGATCCAGTCGGCCCAGCGCAGCGCGGCATCGACATGGCGCGGCGTCTGTCCCTCGCCGTCGCCGTCGGGCTCCTTCAGCCAGAGGCCGGTGCGCTGCACCAGCTGGCGCAGTCGCGCGCGGGTGTCCTCGCGCAGGGCCAGCACGCGCGGCTGCTCGCACCAGTCGCGGATGCGCTCGGCAAAGGCGCTGGGCAGGTCGTCCAGCAGGTCGGCCAGCTCGGCGGGCGCGGCGGCCTTCTTGCCGCTGCACTTGCCGCTGCAGGGCTTGTCGCCGCCCAGCAGCTTGTCGAACTCCTGCGCGACGAATTCGCGGTGCGTGTCCAGCTGCGCCAGAAACGGGCAGCAGTCGGCATAGCCCAGGGTCTGGGCAATCCAGCGCAGGTCGTCGTCGGCCACCGGCAGCGCATGGGTCTGCTGGTCGTCCAGGTACTGGATGCGGTGCTCCACGCGGCGCAGAAACTCATAGGCCGAGGCCAGCGCGTCGGCGGTTTCCTGCGGCATGAGGTTGGCGCGCGCCAGGCGCTGCAGCGCATCGAGCGTGGGCCGCGTGCGCAGCTCGGGGAACTGGCCGCCGCGCACCACCTGCAGCAGTTGCACGGTGAACTCGATCTCGCGGATGCCACCGCGCGACAGCTTCACGTCGTTGGCGCGCTCGGGGCGGCCCGCGCTGCGGCGCGCGGACTGCTCGCGAATCTGCCGGTGCAGCACGCGCAGCGCGTCGAACACGCTGTAGTCCAAATAGCGGCGGAACACGAAGGGCAGCACTGCGCCGCGCAGGCCCTGGGCCTGGCCCGCGAGCACCACCTCGCGCGGCGCCACCACGCGGCTCTTCATCCAGGCAAAGCGCTCCCATTCGCGGCCCTGCACCTGAAAATATTCTTCCAGCGCATCGAGCGAGACCACGCTGGGCCCCGAGTTGCCGTTGGGCCGCAGCGCCAGGTCGACGCGAAACACAAAGCCGTGCTCGGTGGTGTCGCCCACCAGCGCATAGATGCGCTTCACGGCCCGCGCAAAGTACTCCTGGTTCGACAGCTTGCCCCGGCCGTCGGCGTCGCCCTGCGTGTCGCCGTCCACGTCGTAGAGGTAGATCAGGTCGATGTCGCTCGACACGTTCAGCTCGCGCGCGCCGAGCTTGCCCATGCCCACGATCCACAGTTGCGCGCGCTGGCCTTCGGGGCCTGTCGGCGCGCCGTGCACCGTGTCGAGCTCGTGGCAGGCGTCCTGGCAGGCGATGTCCAGGGCCAGTTCGGCCAGCTCGGTGACCGCGGTGGTCACCACCTCCAGCGGCGCCTGCGCGTCGCAATCGAGGGTGACAAGCCGCTCCATCACCAGCTGCCGCACAATTCGCAGTGCATCGCCCACGCTGTCCCCACGTTGGCGCAATGCCTCGTAGGCCACCGTCATCGAATCGCGCCGCGGCGCGCCAGGGGGAAGCAATGAAAGCTCGGCCGCATACCTGCGACGCAGGCGCTGCACGAAGCGTGAGTAGGAAGAGAGCGCGGTCTGCGCGGCTGGCGTTGGAGTGGCTGGCAACTGGTTCACACTGATGCTGGTTTCCGTGGAACCCCTCTGAATGCTGGCGGTCATAATTCCCGACACAGCGCGATCCTCAATGAACGACACGGCGTCTCCCCCTTCACGTCTGCTCAAAATCACCGCTGTGACAGCGCGCTGGCTGTTGGGTCTGTTGACTGCCGCGTGGCTTTTGCTGGCGCTGTCAGTCGTTGTCCTACACGCGTGGATTGTGCCGCGAATCGGTGATTTTCGCGGCGCTCTGGAAGTGCAGGCTAGCAAGGCCATCGGCGTGCCGGTGCGCATCGGCTCGATCACCGCCCGCTCCGAAGGGCTTTTTCCGGCCTTCGAACTGCGCGACGTGGTGCTGCAGGGCGCCGACAACCGAGCGGCGCTTCGCCTCGTGCGCGTGGTGGCCAGCGTGTCGCCGCGCTCGCTCTGGCGGTTGAACTTCGAGCAGCTCTACATCGAGGGCCCGCAGCTCGACGTGCGTCGCGACACTCAGGGAAAACTCCATGTGGCTGGTTTGCACATGTCGACCGACACCACCGGAGAGACCCGCGGCGCCGACTGGTTTTTTGCGCAGCGCGAGCTGGTCATCGAAGGCGGCACCGTGCGCTGGACCGACGAGCAGCGCCAGGCCGAGCCCCTGCTGCTGACCGACGTGCGCTTCGTGGCGCGCAACACCGCGCGCCGCCACGGCCTGCGGCTGGACGCCACGCCGCCGGCCGGCTGGGGTGCGCGCTTCACGCTGCGCGGCCAGTTCCGCCAGCCGCTGCTGTCCATGCGCAGCGGCCATTGGCAGACCTGGGACGGCCAGCTCTACGCCGACCTGCCCTACATCGACGTGACCCGGCTCGGCCAGTACGTGTCGCTGGACGCGCGCATCCGCGAAGGCAACGGCGCGCTGCGCGTGTGGGCCGACGTGAACGACGGCCAGGTGGTGGGCGGCGCGGCCGACCTGGGGCTGGACAAGGTCGACGTGTCGCTCGACAAAGGGCTGCAGCCGCTGGTGCTGCGCGCCGTCACCGGCCGCCTGGCCGGCATGCGGACCGAAGACACGCTCGAGTTCTCCACCACCGCGCTGCAGTTCGACACCAGCGACGGCCTGCGCTGGCCGGGCGGCAACCTGTGGCTGCAGCACACGCCCAACAAGGGCCGCACGCCCGAGCACGGCGCGCTGCGCGCCGATCGCCTCGACCTGGCCGCGCTGGCGCTCATCGCCGACCGGCTGCCGCTGGGCGACGCCACGCACCGCATGCTCGACGCCTATGCGCCGCGCGGGCTGGTCGAGCACATCGACCTGAACTGGCAAGGCACGCTGGCCGCGCCTGATCGCTACCAGGCCAAGGGGCGCATCAGCGGCCTGCGCGTGGCCTCGCAGCCCGGCGCGAGCGACGCGGCGGGCACCGGCAGCGCCACCGGCACCACGCCACCGGCCAGCCAGGCGAACACCACCGCCACCGCGTCGGCCGCCACCCCGCCTCGCATCCACCCCGGCACCCCCGGCCTCAGCGGCGCCACCGTCGACTTCGACGCCACCCACACCGGCGGCACCGCCACGCTGGCCATTGCGCGGGGCTCGCTCGAGTTCCCGGGCGTGTTCGAGGAGCCGGTGGTTCCCATCGACCGGCTCTCCACCCAGCTGCAGTGGAAGCTCGACAAGGGCAACGCCCAGTTGCAGGTGTCGAAGCTGAGCTTTGCCAACGCCGACGCCGAGGGCGACGCCCAGGCCAGCTGGCGCACCAGCGACCCCGCCGCGTCGAGCAGCAAGGCCCGCTTTCCCGGCGTGCTGGACCTGCAGGGCAAGCTCACGCGCGCCGACGGCACGCGCGTCTTCCGCTACCTGCCGCTGGACATTCCCCAGGCCACGCGCGACTACGTGCGCGACGCCGTCACCAAGGGCACCGCCAGCAGCGTCGACTTTCGCGTGCGCGGCGACCTGCACGACATGCCCTTCATGGACCCGAAGCTGGGCGACTTCCGCATCGCGGCCAAGGTGGCCGATGTCGACTACGCCTACGCGCCGCCCCATGCATCGGCACAGTCCGCATCGTCGCGCAACGCCAAGCCCGCGCCGGTATGGCCGCCGCTCACGGGCCTTTCGGGCGAGCTGGTGTTCGAGCGCGCCGGCATGCTGGTGCGCAACGCGCGCGGGCGGCTGGCCGGCGCAACGGGTGTGGAGGTCACCAAGGCCGAGGCGCAGATTGCCGACATGTCGCACCACGCGTCGATGCTGCGCGTGGACGCCCAGGCCAGGGGCCCGCTGGCGGAGGTGCTGCGCGCCGGTGCCCCGCTGGCGGGAGAAACCGGGGAGATCATGCTGCGCGCGCGCGCCACCGGCTCGGCCGACTACAAGCTGCACCTGGAGCTGCCGCTGGCCGCCATGGACAACGCCAAGGTGCAGGCCAGCGTGGTGCTGGCCGACAACGAGCTGCAGATCGTGCCCGAGGCCCCCACGTTCAGCCAGGCCAAGGGCACGCTCAGCTTCACCGAAACCGGCTTCTCGCTGGCCAACGTGCAGGCCCGGCTGCTGGGCGGCGACATCCGCGTGGAGGGCCGCGGGCGCTTCACCGGCCCCAACCGCGAGGTGGCGCTGAAGGCGCAGGGCACCGCCACCGCCGACGGCCTGCGCAACGCGCGCGAGGTCGACTGGCTCGCCCGCCTCGCCAGAAAGGCCACCGGCAGCACGCCCTATGCGGCCACCTTCTCGATGCGCGACGGCACGCCCGAGTTCTCCTTCACCAGCAGCCTGCAGGGCCTGGCGCTGCAGCTGCCGCCGCCGCTCGTCAAGAGCGCCGAGGAGCAGATGCCGCTGCGCATCGAAAAGAAGGTGCTGGCGCGCGAAACCAGGCCGGGCAACGCCGTGGCCGTGGGCACCGCCACGCAGGACCAGTTGCTGCTCGACCTGGGCCGCGTGGGCGCCGTGCAGTACGTGCGCGACCTGGTGGGCAACGAGGCGCGCGTGGCCCGCGGCAGCATCGGCATCGGCCTGGCCGCGGGCGAAACCGCCAGCCTGCCCGACAAGGGCGTGTACGCCAACGTCAACGTGGGCGCGCTCGACATGGGCGCCTGGCAGGCACTGGTGGGCGAGGCCACGGGCGCCGCCACGGTGGCCGCTGCGTCCGATACGGCAGAGCGCGCCGACGACCCCGCCATGGCCTACCTGCCCACCCGCATCGCCGTGCGCGCCCAGCAGCTCGCCATTGCGGGCCGCACGCTGCACAACGTGGTGCTGGGCGGTACGCGCGAAGGCACCCTCTGGCGCGCCAACATCGACGCCACCGAGCTCAGCGGCTATGCCGAATACCGCCACGCGCAGGCCGGTCGCCTGTATGCGCGGCTCGCGCGGCTGAAGATCGCGCCCAGCGAGGCCACCCAGGTCGAGACCCTGCTCGACGAGCAGCCCGACACCCTGCCCGCGCTGGACATCGTGATCGACGACTTCGAGCTGCTGGGCAAGCGCCTGGGCCGCGCCGAGATCGATGCCGTCAACCGCGGCGGCGCAAGCCGCGAATGGGCGCTCAACAGGCTGGCCTTCACCACGCCCGAGGCCAGCTTCGCGGCCAAGGGCACCTGGGCCGGCGTGCCCGGCGGCGCGGCCGGCCAGCGCCGCACCGGCATGACCTTCAGGCTGGACATTGCCGACGCCGGCGAGCTGCTCGCGCGCTTCGGCATGCCGGGCGTGCTGCGGCGCGGCAAGGGCCGGCTCGAAGGCGACGTCAACTGGCGCGGCTCGCCGTTCTCGCTCGACTACCCCAGCCTGGGCGGGCAGCTGCAGGTGGACGTGGAGCAGGGCCAGTTCCTCAAGGCCGACCCCGGCCTGGCCAAGCTGCTGGGCGTGCTGAGCCTGCAGGCGCTGCCGCGGCGGCTCACGCTGGACTTTCGCGACGTGTTCAGCCAGGGCTTCGCCTTCGACTTCGTGCGCGGCGACGCCCGCATCAACAAGGGCATCGCCAGCACCAACAACCTGCAGATGAAGGGCGTGAACGCCGCGGCGCTGATGGACGGCTCGGCCGACATCGTGCGCGAGACCACCGACCTGCGCGTGGTGGTGGTGCCCGAAATTACCGCCGGCACCGCCGCGCTGGTGGCCACGGCCATCAACCCGGCCATCGGGCTGGGCACCTTCCTGGCGCAGTGGGTGCTGAGCAAGCCGCTGTCGGCCGCGGCAACACAGGAGTTCCACATCGAAGGCACCTGGGCCGACCCCAAGATCACGAAGGTGCCGCGCTCGCTGCAGTTGCTGCCGCAGAAAATTCCGTCCGCGCCCGCACTGCCCGCACTGCCCGACGTGCCTGGCTTGCCGAGCCCGGGCGGGCCCGCCACCGCGGACGACGGCAAGAAACCGGAGACCACCCCATGAGAGTCGCAGCCATCCAGATGGTGTCCGCCATCGCCCGCGAAGCCAACCTCGCCCGCGCCCACGACCTGCTTGCGCAGGCCGCCGCGGCCGGCGCCGAGCTGGCGGTGCTGCCCGAATACTTCTGCATGATGGGCGCGCGCGACACCGACAAGCTCGGCCTGCGCGAGACCGCCGGCGCCGGCACCGTGCAGGGCTTTCTGGCCGACGCGGCGCGCGAGTTCGGCCTGTGGATCGTGGGCGGCACGCTGCCCATCGAGAGCACCGACGCCGAGCATGTGTTCAACAGCTCGCTGGCCTTCTCGCCCGAAGGCCGATGCGTGGCGCGCTACGACAAGATCCACCTGTTCTTCTTCGACAACGGCACCGAGCGCTACGACGAGCGCCGCGTCATCGCCCCGGGCACCGAGCCCGTGGTGTTCGAGCTGCCCTCGCGCGACGGCCACGCCTGGCGCGTGGGCATGAGCGTGTGCTACGACCTGCGCTTTCCCGAGCTGTACCGCGCGCTCGCCGGCCAGGGCGCCGATTTGCTGCTGGTGCCCAGCGCCTTCACCCGCACCACCGGCGCCGCGCACTGGGAGGTGCTGCTGCGCGCCCGCGCCATCGAGAACCTGGCCTGGGTGGTCGCGCCCGCGCAGGGCGGCACGCACGAGAACGGCCGCCACACCTGGGGCCAGTCGCTGGTCGTCGACCCCTGGGGCACGGTGGTGGCGCAGCAGGCCAGCGAAGAAGGCGTGGTGCTGTTCGACATCGACGCCGCGCAGGTCGCGCGCATGCGCACGCAACTGCCTGTGCTGTCCCACCGCGTGCTGTAGCCATGCACGTGTTGTTCCTTCACGTGCTCTAGCCATGCCCGATGCCTTGCTGACCGTCGCACCGCAGCGGTGGACGCTGCAGGCGTTCGCGCGGCTGCGCTCGCTGTGGCAGCGCTGGTTTCTGTGGGTGCTGCTGGCGGTGCTGGTGTCGGCGCTGCTGGTCACGGTGGTGTGGCTCGCGGGGCGGCACGAGGTCGAGCAGGTGCAGGCCGCGCTGGACCGCGACACGGCCGACGCGGTGTCCGACCTGCGCAGCGGCTTCCAGCGCAACGCGCAGAGCCTGCGCGCCACCCAGGCCCCGGGCGCCGACCGCGCGCAGTGGCCCGACATTGCCGCCGCGCTGCTGCGCGAGCACCGCGAATGGCTGCGCCTGGAGTGGCGCGACCCCGCGCTGCGCCCGCTGCAGGCCGTCAACACGCCCTACCGCATGCGCATCCTGGACGATGCCACGCGCGGCGCCGACCAGTCCGACGTGGCGCTGGCCTGCGCCGCCGCCCGCAAGCTCGGCGCGCCGGCCTATTCGCCCAGCCACTACGTGCCCATTGCCGGCGGCGGCGGCGTGGAGGTGATGGAGCTGTGCCTGCCCATTGACGGCGGCGGCTACCTGGTGGCGAGCTATTCGCTGCGCGACGCGCTCATCGAGCTGGTCGGCCCCACGCTCACGCGCGGTCAGGAAGTGGCTTTCACCGAAGCCGACGGCACGCGGCTGGTGGCGCTGGGCACCTCGCGGCGCACCGGCACGCGCGTGTTCACCGCGCAGCAGCTCATCGACCTGCCGGGCGCCGCGCTGATGCTGCGCGTGGACGGCTGGCGCGCCGCGCCCGACCTGTTTCCCAACATGCTCACCGCGCTGGTCACGGCCATTTCCATCGCGCTGGTGTCGGTGCTGGTGCTGCTGGCGCGCGACACGCGCCGCCGCCTGCGCGCCGAGCGCGACCTGGCCGACGCGCTGGCGTTTCGCAAGGCGATGGAAGACTCCGTCATTACCGGGCTGCGCGCGCGCGACCTGCAGGGCCGCATCACCTACGTGAACCCCGCCTTCTGCGAGATGGTGGGCTTCAGCCCCGACGAGCTCATGGCCGACAGCGCCGACGCGCCCGAAGCCCCCTACTGGCCCACCGAACTCGCGCACGAATACCAGCAACGCCAGACCCGCCGGCTGGCCGGCGGCATGCCGCCGCGCGAGGGCTTCGAGTCGGTCTTCATGCGCAAGGACGGCACGCGCTTTCCGGTGCTTATCTTCGAGGCGCCGCTGATCAACGCGCACAAGGTGCAGACCGGCTGGATGAGCGCCTTCATCGACGTGAGCGAGCAGCGCCGCATCGAGGAGCTGTCGCGCGCCAGCCAGGAGCGCCTGCAGGCCAGCGCGCGGCTGGCCACCGTGGGCGAAATGGCCTCGCTGCTGAGCCACGAGCTCACCCAGCCGCTGGCCGCCATTGCCAGCTATGCGAGCGGCTCGCTCAACCTGCTCGGGCCCAACGCCAAGGGCGACCAGGGCGAGGTGGCCATGGCGGTCAGGCGCATTGCCGAGCAGGCCGACCGCGCGGGCCAGGTCATTCGCAGCGTGCACGACTTCGTGCGCCGGCGCGACCGCACGCGCGAGGCCGTGGCGCCGCAGGCGCTGATCGACGCGGTGCTGCCGCTGGTGCGGCTGCAGGCGCGCAAGCTGGCCGTGATCATCGAGGTGGTGCTGGAAGACCGCCTGCCCGCGGCCATGTGCGACCGCACGCTGGTCGAGCAGGTGCTGCTGAACCTGGCGCGCAATGCGATGCAGGCCATGGACAGCCACAGCCCCGACAACGTCGGCAGCCGCGTGCTGCGCCTGCGAGTGGCGCGTGCCGTGGCGGTGGGCGGCACCGGGCAGGAAGACGCCAGGCGCTGGATCGAATTCTCGGTGGCCGACCTGGGCTGCGGCATCAGCCCGGAGGTGGCCGAGCGGCTCTTCACGCCCTTCTTCACCACGCGCGCCGACGGCATGGGGCTCGGCCTGAGCCTGTGCCGCACGGTGGTGGAGCAGCACGGCGGGGCGCTCGTGTTCGAGCCCAACAAGCCGCGCGGCACGGTCTTCCGGTTCACGCTGCCCAGTGCATGACTGACCCCCAGGCTTCGCGCACTTCGTGTCGCTTCTCCTCCCCCCTTTCAGGGGGCGACACCTGCGGCCCGGCAAAGCCGGTTCCGCGGTGCCCCTTGAAGGGGACCCGTTCATTTTTGGAATTGCTATGCAACCGCTGATCGATGGCTTGATCTTTATCGTGGACGACGACGCCAGCGTGCGCGAGGCGCTGGCCTGGCTGCTGCGCTCTCGCCGGCTGGCCAGCGAGCACTTCGGCAGCGCCGAGGCGTTCGAGCAGTTCCTCGACCAGGGCCCGTTGCCCGCGCAGCCGCTGTGCCTGCTGCTGGACGTGCGCATGCCCGGCACCAGCGGGCTGGTGCTGTTCGACCGGTTGGTGGAGCGCGGCCTGCTGCCGTCGATGCCGGTGATCTTTCTCACGGGCCATGCCGACGTGCCGACGGCCGTCGACGCGGTGAAGCGCGGCGCCTTCGATTTTTGCGAGAAGCCGTTTTCGGACAACGCGCTGGTCGACCGCATCGAGCATGCGCTGAATGCGTCGCTGCAGGCGCTGGAGGTGCAGCGCCTGCGCCGCGGCCTCTCGGAGCGCATTGCCGAACTGACCGACCGAGAGCGCGACGTGATGCGCCTGGTGGTCGAAGGCCTGCCCAACAAGCTGATTGCCGACCAGCTCGCGATCAGCGTGCGCACGGTGGAGGTCCACCGCGCGCGCGTGTTCGACAAGATGGAAGTGAAGTCGGCCGTCGAATTGGCGAACCGACTCAGGGACCTCTAAAGGCTCAGGCCTTTTCCGCCACGAAGATTTCGACGCGGCGGTTCTGTGCGCGGCCTGCTGCCGTGCCGTTGTCGGCCAGCGGCTCGCGCGAGCCTCGGCCGTCGGTCGTGATGACCGTGGTCGACACCCCACGGCCCGCCAGGTGGTTGCGCACGCTGTCCGCGCGGCTCACCGACAGGCGTTCGTTGCCTTCTTCGCTGCCCGTGCTGTCGGTGTGGCCGATCACGCGCACGCTGGCGGCGGTGGCGCTCTTCAGGCCCTCGGCCACCTTGTCCAGCACCTGCGCCAGGTTGCGCTTGACGTTGGCGCGGCCGGTGTCGAACGACAGTTCGTTCGGAATCACCACGTGCAGCTGGTTGTCGGTGGTCTGCTCGATCACCACGCCCGTGCCCTTGGTGGAGGTTTCGAGGTCGCTCTTCAGTGCGGCCAGGCGGGCCGTCCAGCTGTTGACCGGCGCGGCCGCCTGGGCGGGCGGCGGGCTGGCCGGCGGTGGCGACTGCGATGCGCAGCCCGCAATGAAAAGCAGCGCGGCCGTGGCCGCGCTGGCAAATGCAAACTTCCTCATGAATTTCCCTCTCTCTGGACCAATGGAATGGTGACGGGAACCGGCCTTTCGACGCGGCCGGTTTCCCGGTGCGGGGAGCGCTCGCGCTGCGATCAGCGTTGCGGCGCGCGTTCACCCACGTAGATTTCGACGCGGCGGTTCTGCGCCCGGCCGGCGTCGCTGTTGTTGTCGGCAATCGGTTCGCGCGAGCCGCGGCCTTCGATGCGGAAGGCCGCCGCGTTCACGCCGCGCGCCACCAGGTAGTCGCGCGTGCTGGCCGCGCGGTCGACCGACAGCGGGTTGTTGATGGCGTCCGAGCCGGTGCTGTCGGTGTGGCCGATGATGCGCACCTCGGCGTTCGGGTTGTTGCGCAACCCGTTGGCAAACTGGTCGAGCACCGGCGCAAAGTTGGATTTGATGTTGGCGCGGCCCACGTCGAAGGACACGTCGCTCGGAATCTGCAGCTTCAGCTCGTTGTTCTGCGTTTGCGTGACGGCAATGCCGGTGCCTTGCGTGGCGGCTTCCATCTGGCGCTTCTGGTTTTCCATGCGCTGCGACCACAGGTAGCCGCCGAGCGCGCCCGCTGCCGCCCCCACCACCGCGCCCGTGCCGATGGCACCGCGGTTGCCGCCCGTGGCCGAGCCGATGGCCGCGCCGCCCAGCGCACCGATGCCCGCGCCGATGCCCGTGTTGCGTTGGGTGTCGGTCATGCCGCCGGCGCAGCCGGACAGGAGGATGGCGGTGGCGCAGGTGGCGAGTACGAATTTTTTCATGGCGTTGCCCTTTCAATGTTGAGTCAAACGGGACACAGCTTAGCGCCGGGGTCGCCTGCGATCGTACGGCCTGAAACCCCTATGGAAAATAAGAAAAGCTTCGCAATCGCGCATGAATGCTACGATGATTGCTACTAAAGTAATAGCATTGAGGTGCTTTTCCCACACGCTGCGGCGGTATCGGGCTACACAACGAAGTCACGCTTCGGGCGGTGGGTTCCTTGGGGTGGCGTCGCGGGTGGCGTCACTCTGTGCGTCGGCATCCTCCTCGTCGTGCAATTCACCCTTTTTGCGGCCGGAAAACATGGTCCACCAGATGATCAAGATGAACACAAGTCCCGCGGCAAGGGCTTCAAGCAGAATCAAACCCATGAGAAATGGACTCCAGTGGCTGGTCGGGCTAGTGATCGTAGCAACGCTCGCGGCCTGTTCCACCGGCCCGCGCGCACCGTACGCACCCGACGCGCCCACCCGCCCCGCCGCCATCGCACCGCCGCGCGACCTTGGTCCGCTCACCGGCTCGCTCACGCACCCCAAGAGCCGCTGGGTGCCGGTGGGCTGGTCGGAGCTGCCGGGCTTCGGCGAAGACCCGTTGCACGAAGCGTGGATTGCGCTGCTGGCCAACTGCTCGCGTCCCAACGCCGCCTTTGCGCCGCTGTGCCGCGACGTGCGCCAGCTCACCATCGCCACGCCCGAAGAGCAGCGCCAGTGGATGACCGACCGGCTGCAGCCCTACCGCGTGGAAGCCCTCAACGGCCAGACCGAAGGCAAGCTCACCAGCTACTACGAGCCGGTGTACGAGGCCTCGCGCGTGCCCACCGCCACCTTCAACGTGCCGATCTACCAGGCGCCCGACGGCCTGGCGCCGCGCCGCCCCTGGTACACCCGCCAGGAGATCGAGACCCTGCCCGAGGCGCAGGCCGCGCTGCGCGGCCGGGAGATCGCATGGATGGCCGACCCCATCGACGCGCTGATGCTGCACATCCAGGGCTCGGGGCGGCTGCGCATCACCGAGGCCAACGGCTACCAGCACACCGTGCGCATGGCCTTCGCGGCCACCAACGAGCAGCCGTACCGCAGCGTGCAGCAGTGGCTCATGGGCCAAGGCGTGAGCAAGGTCGGCAAGTGGCCCGACGACACCAAGGCCTGGGCCGCGCAGAACCCGCAGCGCGTGCCGCAGCTCTTGTGGAGCAACCCGCGCTACGTGTTCTTCCGTGAAGAAACCATGACCGAGGTCGACGCCGCCTTCGGCCCGCGCGGCGCGCAGGGCGTGCCGCTCACGGCGGGGCGCTCCATTGCGGTCGACCGCGAGAGCATTCCGTACGGCACGCCCGTGTGGCTTGCGTCCAACGGACCGGCGGCGCAATTGCAGAAACTGGTGGTGGCGCAGGACACCGGCAGCGCCATCGTCGGCGCCGTGCGCGCCGACTACTTCGCAGGCACCGGCGCGGACGCCGGACGGCTGGCCGCGAGCATGAACCAGCCGCTGCGGCTGTGGGCGCTGTGGCCGCGGCAGTTGCCTGCGCCCTGATCCGCCCGGGGCGCAGGCCCCTGTTTTCCAGTGATCGGCGCGCCGTTGCGGCGCGCGTTGTCATCGTTCCGTCATGCGCAATGCATGGCTTCGTCACAGGGGCCCCCTAAGGTTCGCGTGCTGACGAGAGGCTGACCGAAAAGGCCTCACGGCGATCCCCTCCACGATCTCTGGAAAACAAATGACCGATTCCACCAAGGCGCCCGTCGCCTCCCGTCGCCACGCCCTCAAGCTGCTGGGCGCTGCCCCCATGCTGCCCCTGGGCGGCCTCGCTTTCCTGACCGCCTGCGGCGGCGGCGGCGACGGCGCACAGACCTTCCTGCCCGTCACGCCCGCACCGGCGCCGTCCCCCGCGCCGGCACCCGCACCCGCGCCCGTTCCCAACTACGTCTCGGCCGAGTTCACCGGCATGGCCGCGCCCACGCTCGCCGATGCCGCCGCCATGGCCACCACCACCGTCGGCTCCACGCTCAAGGTGTCGTTCGACAACGGCAGCTCCACCGAATACAAGCTGGCCTACCAGCCCTTCTTTCTGACGGGCGACATGGTGTCCGACGGCAAGGGCGGCAAGATTCTGGCGGGCGGCTATGTCGACATCAACAACAAGCCGATCATCGACGCCTCGGTTCCGGGCAAGGAGCGCCAGTTCTTCTCCGACAGCCCTGACGGCACGTCGCTGCTGTCGCTGCCCAACCCCACCGTGACCGGCATCAAGGGCAAGGCCGTGTTCGCCGTGGTGCAGTTCGAATACACCACGCGCAACCTGAATGGCGGCGACACCTACGGCACGCTGCCCTCGCCCATCGCCGTGCTCACGCTCGACCAGGACCAGACCACCGGCAAGCTCAGCCTGGTGAAGTACCACAACGTCGACATGTCCAGCGCCCACGGCCTGTGGATCACCTGCGGCGCCAGCCTGTCGCCGTGGAACACCCACCTGTCGAGCGAAGAGTACGAGCCCGATGCCTTCAAGGCCGCGAGCGACACCATGTTCAAGGCCTACAGCAAGAACGTGTTCGGCGACGAGACCAAGGCCAACCCGTACCACTACGGCCACCTGCCCGAGGTCACGGTGAACCCCGACGGCACCGGCAGCGTCAAGAAGCACTACTGCATGGGCCGCATCTCGCACGAGCTGATCCAGGTCATGCCCGACAACCGCACAGCCATCATGGGCGACGACTACACCAACGGCGGCTTCTTCATGTTCGTGGCCGACAAGGAAAAAGACCTGTCGGCCGGCACGCTCTACGCGGCGAAGTACGACGCGGGCTACTCCATCGATCCGGCCGCGGCCGCCACCAAGATGACGTGGGTCAACCTCGGCCACGCCACCAGCGCGGAGATCGAGAACCTCGCCAACACGCTCAAGCCCACGGACATCATGGACGTGGTCACGGCCGACCCCAACGATGCCAGCTACACCAAGCTGTTTGCCAATGGAACCGCCAACTGGGTCAAGCTCAAGCCGGGCATGGAGAAGGCTGCGGCCTTCCTGGAAACCCATCGCTACGCCAACCTCGTGGGCGCCAGCATGGCCTTCACCAAGATGGAAGGCACCACCGTCAACATCAAGGACAAGGTGGCGTACTCCGCGTTGCAGAACATCCAGGACTCGATGGTCAGCGGCGGCAAGGGCTGGTCGGCCGCCACCAACATCGCGCTGCCCAAGAAGCTCAGCGCCGGTGGCGTGATGGCGCACAACCTCACGGGCGGCCAGAAGGACGCCGGCGGCGCCGCCATCAACAGCGAATGGGTGCCCGCGCAGACCCGCGCGCTGATCGTCGGCGAAGACCTGGCAACGCCCGACCCACTGGGCAACACCTCCAACCCCGACAAGATCGGCAACCCCGACAACCTGAAGTTCTCGGAGAAGATGCGCACGCTGTTCATCGGCGAGGACAGCAGCAGCCACGTCAACAACTTTCTGTGGGCCTACAACATCGACACGAAGAAGCTCTCGCGTGTCATGTCGATCCCGGCGGGCGGTGAATCGACCGGGCTGCATGCGGTCGACGAGATCAACGGCTGGACGTACATCATGAGCAACTTCCAGCACGCGGGCGACTGGGGCGGCATCCATTCGAAGGTGCAGTCCACGCTCGACCCGCTGGTGCGCGCGAACTACAAGGACCGCTACGCCGCCGCCGTCGGCTACCTCACCGCCGACCCGGTACAGCCCAAGCTGGCCAAGTAAGCGCAAGCGCTGCGCGCAACGGGTTCAGGACGGCGCCGCCGGCAACGGCAGCGCCGTCTTGTACCGGACCTGCTTGAGCGCAAAGCTCGAGCGGATCTTCTCGATCCCCGGAATCGGCGTGAGCTGTTCCATGATGAATTTCTCCAGCGCCGCCATGTCGGCCACCGCGATGCGAATGAGGTAGTCGCGGTCGCCCGTCATCAGGTAGCACTCCATCACCTCGTCGTGCTCGGCAATGCGCTGCTCGAAGTCGGCCAGCGACTGCTTGCTCTGCGTGCGCAGGCTGATCGAGATGAACACGTTCAGCCCCAGTCCCAGCGCCTTGGGGTTGGCCAGCGCCACGTAGCGGTCGATCACGCCCTGCGTTTCCAGCGCCTTCACCCGCGCCAGGCAAGGCGAGGGCGACAGGTGCACGCGGCGCGCCAGCTCCACGTTCGACAGCGCGCCGTCGCGCTGAAGCTCGTCAAGAATGCGCAGGTCGATGGCGTCGAGTTGCATGAAATGCTGTCTCCAATTTGGTTTTAAAAATTTTATGCCGCTGCACCGGCATGGAATTGCGTGCGCCGGTAGCTAATTCTTGTGCGTGCGGCCTAAAGTGCCGGTATGAACGCCCCGATCTCGCCCGACCAGATGCGCGCCCTGTTGATCGACACGCCGCTCGCTTCGCCGTCTCACGACCCCGACCCCGCGGAAACCGCCGAGTGGCGCGACGCCTTCCTGGCGCTGGCGCAAACCCAGGGGCCGCAGCGCGCCCGGCAGATGCTGGTGGAGCTGGCCCGCCTGGCGCGCCAGCAGCGCATCGGCTGGCAGCCCGAGCTGGCCACGCCGTACGTCAACACCATCGCGGCCGAAGACCAGCCGCTGTTCCCGGGCGACCTGGCCATCGAGGAAAAGCTCGCGTCCCTCATGCGCTGGAACGCGCTGGCCATGGTGGCCAAGGCCAACCAGGCCTACGGCGAGCTCGGCGGCCACATCGCCAGCTATGCCAGCGCGGCCGACCTGTTCGAGACCGGCTTCAACCACTTCTTTCATGCGCGCAGCGAGCAGCACCGCGGCGACCTGGTGTTCTTTCAGCCGCACAGCGCGCCCGGCGTGTATGCCCGCGCGTACCTCGAAGGCCGCCTGAGCGAAGAAGACCTGAAGCACTACCGCCAGGAGCTGACGGCACCGGCCTTCACAGACGGCAGCGGTGCGCGCGGCCTCAGCAGCTATCCGCATCCCTACCTGATGCCGGACTTCTGGCAGTTCCCCACCGGCTCGATGGGCATCGGCCCCATCAGCTCGATCTACCACGCGCGCTTCATGCGCTACCTCACGCACCGCAACCTGCTCGACTGCGAAGGCCGCAAGGTGTGGGGCGTGTTCGGCGACGGCGAAATGGACGAGCCCGAATCGATGAGCGCATTGACCCTGGCCGCGCGCGAAAAGCTCGACAACCTGGTGTGGGTCGTCAACTGCAACCTGCAGCGCCTGGACGGCCCGGTGCGCGGCAACGGCCGCATCATCGACGAGCTCGAAAAGCTGTTTGCGGGCGCGGGCTGGAACGTCGTCAAGCTCGTGTGGGGCAGCGACTGGGACGGCCTCTTCGCGCAGGACGTGAGCGGCGCGCTGGCGCGCGTGTTCGCCGAAACCGTCGACGGCCAGATGCAGACCTTCGCCGCCAAGGACGGCCGCTTCAACCGCGACAACTTCTTCGGCCAGAACCCCGAGCTCGCGCGCCTGGCCGAAGGCATGACCGACGAGCAGATCGACCGCCTGAAGCGCGGCGGCCACGACCTGGTGAAGATCCACGCCGCCTATGCCGCCGCGGCCCGGCACAAGGGCCAGCCCACGGTGATCCTCGCCCACACCAAGAAGGGCTACGGCATGGGCAGCGCCGCGCAGGGCAAGATGACCACGCACTCGCACAAGAAGATGGGCGACGTGGACCTCATCGAATTTCGCGACCGCTTCAACCTGCCGCTGACCGACGCGCAGGCCACCGCCATGGACTTCTACCGCCCCGAAGAAGGCAGCGCCGAAATGCGCTACCTGCGCCAGCACCGCGAAGCCCTGGGCGGCGCCATGCCGCGCCGCGAGACCGCTTGCGACGTGGTGCCCAAGCCCGACATCGCGAGCTACGCGCAGTTCGCCACCGCTGCGGCGGGCAAGGAAATGAGCACCACCATGGCCTTCGTGCGCATGCTGGGCAACCTGCTGAAAGACAAGGCCCTGGGCCCGCGCATCGTGCCCATCGTGGCCGACGAGGCACGCACCTTCGGCATGGCCAACCTGTTCAAGCAGGTGGGCATCTATTCGAGCGTGGGCCAGCGCTATGCGCCGGAAGACATCGGCTCGGTGCTGAGTTATCGCGAAGCCACCGACGGGCAGATTCTGGAAGAGGGCATCAGCGAGGCCGGCGCCATTGCCAGCTGGACGGCCGCGGCCACCAGCTACAGCGTGCACGGGCTGGCGATGCTGCCCTTCTACATCTACTACTCGATGTTCGGCTTCCAGCGCGTGGGCGATGCCATCTGGGCCGCAGCCGACCAGCGGGCGCGCGGCTTCCTGCTGGGCGCCACGTCGGGGCGCACCACGCTCGGCGGCGAAGGGCTGCAGCACCAGGACGGCAGCAGCCACCTGGTGGCCGCGACCATTCCCAACTGCAAGGCCTACGACCCGGCCTACGCGGGCGAGATGGCGGTGATCGTCGATGCGGGCATCCGCGAAATGATGGTCGAGCAGAAGGACGTTTTCTATTACGTCACGCTCATGAACGAGAACTACGCGCAGCCCGATGTGCCCGCGGGCGCGGAAGGGGACATCCTGCGCGGCTGCTATCGCTTCGGCACGTACGCACCTGTTGCGCCGGCTTCGGGCAAGGCAAGGCAGAAGGTCACGCTGATGGGCTCGGGCGCCATCCTCACCGAGGTGGTGAAGGCCGCGCAGTTGCTGGCCGACGAAGGCATCGAGGCCGAGGTGTTCAGCGTGACGAGCTGGAGCGAGCTGGCGCGCGACGGCGTGGCTTGCGAGCAGCGGGCGTTGGCTGGTGAAGAGGCCGGCACCGCGTTCATCGCGCAGCAGCTCGGCAAGGGCAGCAAGGCCCCGATCGTCGCCGCCACCGACTACGTGCGCGCCGTGCCCGAGAGCGTGCGCGCCTTCCTGCCCGAAGGCCGCCGCTACCTCACGCTGGGCACCGACGGTTTCGGCCGCAGCGACACGCGTGCGGCGTTGCGGGGGTTCTTCGGGGTGGACGCGGCGAGCATCGCGCGGGCTGCGCGGTACGCGCTGGGTTGAGATCGGCGGTGCCTGCGCAGGGCCTGCGTTAGAGTCGCGGACCCTCTCTCTCGCGTCCATGACCGCCCGTTTTCAATCTATTGCTCCCGGTGCTCGCCTGGCCGACCAAGTGGCGGATGCCCTGGTTGCCGAGGTGCGCAGCGGGCGCCTTTCGGCGGGCGACCGCCTGCCGACCGAAGTGGCGCTGGCCGAGCAATTCGGCGTCAGTCGCACCGTGGTGCGCGAAGCCGTCTCGCGGCTCAAATCATTGGGGCTGGTGGATTCACGCCAAGGCAGCGGCGTGTATGTGCTTGCCGCCGGCATCGAGCCGCTGCGCTTCGAGATGCCGCACGTGGCCTCGCGCGAAGCGGTGATCCAGATGGTCGAACTGCGCCGCGCACTCGAAGCGGAAGTTGCCGCACTCGCTGCCGAGCGTCGCACCACCGAAGATGTGCAGCGCATCCGCGATGCCATCGAGGCGCTGCATGCCGCGGTTGCTGGCGGCGGCAACGGCGCGGATGAAGACGTGCGCTTTCACCGCGCCATCGCCGAGGCCGCGCGCAACCCCTTTCTCATCGGCACGCTGCAGTACCTGCGGCAATTCCTGCACGGCGCCACACGCGTCACCCGTGCCAACGAAGCGCGCCGTGCTGACTTCGCGCGCGAGGTCGCGCAGGAGCACGCCCGAATCCTCGAAGCCATCGAAGCGGGGAATGTGCTCGGTGCCCGCGAAGCCGCCAAGTCCCACATGGACAACGCGATTCGCCGCATCGAGCAGGCCGACCCGGTTTTTTGGCAGCAGGAGGGCGAGGCGCTGGCACGCCCCCTGACCGCAGGCCTTCCGCCATTGCCGTGAAAGCATCTCAGGGTAATTCCCAGCGGCCCTGTATCACGTGAATTTGTATGATGACCTGACAAATTAACGTCGGCGCGGAGCGTGTGCGTCGCCCATCAGGAGATGCCGTGATCCGCAGAAACTTCCTTGCTGGCGCCGTCGGCGCGGCGCTGGCACCACTCGCGTGGCCCGTGGGGGCGCAGCCGGCCTGGCCGGTCCGTCCTTTGCGGCTGGTCGTGCCGTTCCCCCCGGGCGGGTTGATCGACACCATGGCACGCCTGATCGGTCCGCGCCTCGCGCAGGCACTGGGCCAGCCCGTGGTGGTGGACAACAGGCCTGGCGCGGGCGGCAACATCGGCGCCTCCGAGGTGGCTCGCGCCCCTGCCGACGGCTACACCCTGTTGATGGCGTCACCTCCGCTCACCATCAGCCCGGCGCTTTACAAGTCGCTGCCCTACCAGCCCGCGCAGATCGCGCCTATCGCTTTGCTCGGCCGCGTGCCGAACGTGCTGCTGGTCAACCCTGCCGGCGGCATTGCGTCCGTGGCCGATCTGACGGCACGCGCCAGGGCACAACCTGGCAAGCTGAACTACGCCTCCAACGGCAACGGCACCTCTCTGCATCTGAGCGCGGAGCTCTACAAGAGCAACACCGGCACCTTTCTCACCCACATTCCCTACCGCGGTGCGGCCGCTGCCCTTACCGGCCTGCTCTCGGGCGAGGTCGACATGATGTTCGACAACCTGCCCTCGGCCATCGGCCAGATTCAGGCCGGGCGCCTCAAGGCGCTGGCGGTCACCACCGCCCGGCGCAGCCCGGTCCTGCCGCACGTTCCTACCCTGGCGGAGGTCGGCGTGCCAGGCTTCGATGTGAGCGCGTGGTTCGGGCTTGCCGGGCCGGCGGGACTGCCCGTGCCCGTTGTCGCGCAGCTCGAACGCCTGATCGCCCGCATTGCCGCGGATCCTGAAGTTGTCGCCACCATGGCCCGTCAGGGCGCCGACCCGGCCCCGATGGACAGCCCGGCCTTGCGCGCCTTCATGGCCGCCGATGCGGCGCGCTGGAAGAAGGTCGCCGACTTCGCCGGCATACGACTCGACTGAGCAGCGCCAGCGACACCATGAACCTCGCATGGCAACCTCGACTCTCACCAGCGGTCCGACCCAACGCGTGAACCGCTGAATTTCCACTTTCCTTTTGCAGGACTTCTTTCATGACCACCATCGGATTCATCGGCCTCGGTGCCATGGGCAGCGGCATGGCGCGCTCGCTGCGGCGCAACGGCCACGCGCTGCGCGTGTTCGACGTGCGGCCCGAAGCGGCCCAGTCTTTCGCCAACGAGGGTGGCACCGCCTGCGCCTCGCCGGCCGAGGTGGCCGCGGGCTGTGACGTGGTGGTGTCGGTGGTCGTCAATGCGACGCAAACCGAGACTGTCCTGTTCGGCCCCGACGGCGCCGCCGCATCGATGAAGCCCGGCAGCCTGTTCGTGATGTGCTCTACCGTCGACCCCAACTGGTCGGTGGCACTCGAAGCACGGCTCGCAAAACTCGGCCTGCTCTACCTGGACGCGCCCATCTCCGGCGGCGCCGCCAAGGCCGCGAGCGGGCAGATGACCATGATGACCGCCGGCACCCCCGCCGCCTACGAAAAGGCCGGCGCGCTGCTCGATGCCATGGCCGCCAAGGTCTACCGCCTGGGCGACAGGGCGGGCGCGGGCAGCAAGGTGAAGGTCATCAACCAACTGCTGGCCGGCGTGCACATTGCCGCCGCCGCCGAGGCCATGGCGCTGGGCCTGCGCGAAGGCGTGGACCCGGCCGCGCTGTACGAGGTGATCACGCACAGCGCGGGCAACAGCTGGATGTTCGAGAACCGCATGGCGCACGTGCTCGCGGGCGACTACACGCCGCTGTCGGCCGTCGACATCTTCGTGAAGGACCTGGGGCTGGTGCTCGACGTGGCGCGGGCCACCAAGTTTCCGCTGCCGCTGTCGTCCACCGCGCACCAGATGTTCATGCAGGCGTCTACCGCAGGCCATGCGCGCGAGGACGACAGCGCCGTCATCAAGATCTTTCCGGGCATCGAACTGCCCGCGCCCAAGAAACAAGACTGAACCCGAAGGACCCACGCTCATGAACATTCTCATCACCGGCGGCTGCGGCTTTCTCGGCGCGCGCCTCGCGCGCACGCTGCTTGCAGGCGGCGACCTTGCGCTGGCCGGCGGCATGCCGCACATGCCGCACATGTCGCAGCCCGTGTCGCGCATCACCCTGGCCGACCGCGTGCCGCCGCCCGCCGACCTGGCCGGCGACGCGCGCGTGCAGTTCGTGCAGGGCGACCTGCTCGAACAGAGCGCGAACGGCGCACTGCCCATGGCCGACACGCAGCTCGTGTTTCACCTGGCCGCGGCGGTAAGCGGCGAATGCGAGGCCGACTTCGACCTTGGCATGCGCAGCAACCTCGACACCACCCGCGCGCTGCTGGAGGCCGCACGCCGCGCGGGCCATGCACCGGTGTTCGTGTTCTCCAGTTCGGTCGCCGTCTTCGGCGACTCGCCCGAGCAGCGCCTGCCCGCCGTCATCGAAGACACCACGCTGCCGACGCCGCAGAACAGCTACGGCATTCAGAAGTTCATCGGCGAGCAGCTGGTGGCCGACTTCACGCGCAAGGGCTTCGTGCAGGGCCGCAACGTGCGGCTCATGACGGTGTCGGTGCGCCCGGGCCGCCCCAACGGCGCGGCCTCCAGCTTTCTGAGCGGCATGCTGCGCGAGCCGCTGGCCGGCGAGCGCGCACGCTGCCCTGTGCCGCCGGACACGCCCGTGGCACTGGCGTCGCCCGGCAACACGGTGGCCGGCCTCATTCGCGCGGCCACGGCCAGCGCCGCCGAGTGGGGCGCGCGCACGGCCATCAACCTGCCCGCGCTGACCACCACCGTGCGCGAGATGGCGCAGTCGCTCGAACGCATCGCGGGCAAGGACGCAACGGGCCTGATCGACTGGACGCCCGACGCCGCCATCGCGAAGATCGTCACCAGCTGGCCGAGCCGCATTCACGCCGCGCGCGCCGAGGCGTTGGGCCTGAAGGCCGACGCGAGCTTCGACGCCATCCTGCGCGACTACGTGCGCGAGAACGCGCAGGCCGTCACGCTGCCGGTGAGGGACTGAGCCATGGCCAAGTTGCTGCTCGGCTGCATTGCCGACGACTTCACTGGCGCCACCGACCTTGCCAACAACCTGGTGCGCGCGGGCATGCGCGTGGTGCAGGCCATCGGCGTGCCCGAAGGCCCGCTCGATGCGAACGTCGATGCGGTGGTGGTCGCGCTCAAGTCGCGCACCATCGCGCCGGCCGAGGCCATTGCGCAGTCGCTCGACGCGTTGCGCTGGCTGCAGGCGCAGGGCGCGCAGCAGATCTACTTCAAGTACTGCTCCACCTTCGACAGCACGCCCCAGGGCAACATCGGCCCGGTGACCGAGGCGCTGATGGACGCGCTGCAGTGCGACTTCACCATCGCCACGCCGGCCTTCCCCGACAACAAGCGCACGGTGTTCAAGGGCTACCTTTTCGCGGGCGACGTGCTGCTCAGCGAGAGCGGCATGCAGAACCATCCGCTCACGCCGATGACCGACCCGAACCTGGTGCGCGTGCTGCAGGCGCAGTGCCGGCGCAAGGTGGGCCTGATCGACCACACGGTGGTGGCGCGCGGCGCGGCGGCCATCGACGAGCGTGTTGCGCAATTGAAGCGCGAGGGCGTGGCCATTGCCATCGTCGATGCGGTGTCGAACGACGACCTGCTGCGCATGGGGCCGGCGCTGGCGAAGATGGTGTTGCTGACGGCGGGCTCGGGCGTGGCGATCGGCCTGCCGGCCAACTTCGGTCTGGCGCCGTCCTCGCAGGCCAGTGCGTTGCCCAAGGCCGGTGGCAAGACGGCGGTGGTCTCGGGCAGTTGCTCGCTGGCGACCAACCGGCAGGTGCTCGACTTTGTGCAGCGCGGTGGTGCGGCGATGGCGATCGATCCGCTGCGCATTGCAGCGGGTGTGGACGTGGCGGCCGAGGTGCTGTCGTGGGCCGAGCCGTTGATCGACAAGGGCCCGGTGCTCGTCTATTCCACTGCCGAAGCGGGCGCGGTGAAGTCGGTGCAAGGTCGGTTGGGTGTGGAGGAGGCCGGCGCAATGGTCGAGCGCACCATCGCCACGATTGCGCGCGGGCTGGTGGAGCGCGGTGTGCGTCAGTTGGTGGTGGCGGGCGGCGAGACCTCCGGCGCATGCGTCCAAGCGTTGGGCATCGTTCAGATGCAGATAGGGCCGCAAATCGATCCGGGTGTGCCTTGGTGTCATGCGCGTTCTGACGTTGCTGCTGAGTCGGGGTTGCACATTGCGCTGAAGTCTGGGAACTTTGGCAGTGACGATTTTTTTACCAAGGCCTTTTTGGTGCTTGGATGAGGTTTTGTGTCGCCGGGGTCGGGTTCAGGGTCATTCAGGGCGGCGCCCACGCCGACGGGGTACCTTGCTCCGCGAATGTCCCCCGCTTCGCTCCTCCTTTATTTCGCTGCGCAAGGCACCCCATCGGCGTGTGCGTTGTACAGAGCCGGGGTTGATCGTGCGATCACCGACAGCGTGTCCAGGTGCACAGGGCGTCGGGTGCTCCCCGCAGCGAAATAAAGGAGGAGGGGCGCAGCCCCGGGGGACATTCGCGGAGGGGAGTACCCGGCGGCCTGTGCACACGCCCTGAACAATTGCGCCCTGAACAAAGCACCTCAAAAAATGCGCCCCGAACAACAGCCTCCGAAGAAAAAACTGACATGACAGAAACCCAAGCCCGAGAAGAAATCTGCCGCACAGGCCGCAGCCTGTTCGAACGCGGCTACGTGCATGCCACCGCAGGCAACATCAGCGTGCGGCTGAACGACGGCTTTCTCATCACGCCGACCGACGCCTGCCTCGGTTTTCTGGACCCCGCACGCCTGGCCAAACTGGACACGCAAGGCCAACAGACCAGCGGCGACCGGGCCAGCAAAACCATTGCGCTGCATACGCGTATCTACACCGCCGCACGCAAGTTCGACCCCCACACCGCCTGCGTGATCCATACACACAGCACCCACTGCGTGGCACTCACGCTGACCGAATCCAGCGACGAACTTCTGCCCGCGCTCACACCGTACTTCGTTATGAAAGTCGGCCACGTGCCCGTCATTGCGTACCACCGGCCAGGCGCTCCTGGAGCGGCCGAACAGGTGGCACAGGCCATCGAACGCATGGGAGCAGCCGGCACACCCATCCGCGCCGTCATGCTCACACGCCTGGGCCCCAACGTGTGGCACGACACGCCCGCCGCCGCCATGGCCGTGCTCGAAGAACTCGAAGAAACCGCCCGGCTTCACATGCTCGCTGGCCCCACCAGGGCCGCGCCCCTGAACGCCGACCAGATCGATGAACTGCGCACCACCTTCGGTGCGCGCTGGTAGTACAAACAACCCATGCCCCAATTCGCCGCCAACCTCTCGATGCTCTACCCCGAGCTCGACTTTCTCGAACGCTTCGACGCCGCCGCCAAAGACGGCTTCAAGGCCGTGGAGTACCTCTTTCCCTACGACTTCGCCAAGGAAGAACTCGCCGCGCGCCTGCGGCACAACGGCCTGCAGCAGGTGCTGTTCAACGGACCGCCCGGCGACTGGGCCGGCGGCGAGCGCGGGCTGGCCTGCCTGCCGGGGCGCGACAGCGAATTTCGCGAAGGCATCGCCAAGGCCATCGACTACGCCGTGGCGCTGGCCTGCCCGCGCATCCACGTCATGGCCGGCCTGGTGCCCGAAGGGCTGGAACGCGACGCGCTGCAGCCGGTGTACCTCGACAACCTGCGCTGGGCCGCGACCGAGGCGGCCAAGGCACAGCTCGACGTGCTCATCGAGCCCATCAACACGCGCGACATTCCCGGCTTCTTTCTGAACCGGCAAGACCACGCGCACGAGATCGTCGAGGCCGTCGGCGCGCGCAACCTCAAGGTGCAGATGGACCTGTACCACTGCCAGATCGTCGAAGGCGACGTGGCGATGAAGATCCGCAAGTACCTGCCCACCGGCCGCGTGGGCCACATCCAGATTGCCGGCGTGCCCGACCGGCACGAGCCCGACACCGGCGAGCAGAACTATCCGTATCTGTTCGACGTGCTCGACGAGGTGTCGGCGCAGTGCGGCTGGCAGGGCTGGGTCGGTTGCGAGTACCGGCCGCGGCGCGGGGCGGAACCGGGCGGCACGTCGGCCGGGCTCGGCTGGCTGCGCGAACAACAACGGCAGCGCGCATGAGGTTGCAGGCCCTGCGCATTCCGGCGCCGTTGCGCGGCTTCACCGCCGCCGGCGACGCGCAACTGTTCGACATCACGCTGGCCGGCGACAAGGTCGAGTCCATCGTGCCGAGCGATCAGCAGACACCGACAAACGCCCGCGGCACGCTGCTCAGCGCACTGGTCGACGCCCACGCACACATCGACAAGAACTACACCGTGCAGGACGTGGGCGCGGCACAGGGCAATCTGTTCGTGGCCATCGAGCGCATGAACAAGCACCGCGAAAGCTGGACCGGCGCGTCGCTGCGCCTGCGCATGGAGCGCGCATTGCACGACGCCTGGCGCTCGGGCACGCGCGCGCTGCGCACGCACCTCGACTGGGTGCAGGCCGAGCCGCCGGCCGCCTTGGCGGTGTTCGAGGCGCTGCGCGAGGAATGGCACGGGCGGGTCGAGCTGCAGTTCGTTTCGCTCACGCCGCTCGACCTGTTCGCCGACCTTGCCGCGGGCGAGCGCATCGCGCGCGAGGTGAAGCGCGCGGGCGGCACGCTGGGCGCGTTCGTCTACCGCAACGAGGGCATCGTGCACAAGCTGGGCCGTGTGTTCGACCTGGCGCAGCAGCACGACCTGGGCCTGGACTTTCACGTGGACGAAGGCCTCGACGTCGAGGCCAGCGGCCTGCGCAGCATTGCGCAACTGGTGCGCGCGCGCGACTTCAGCCAGGGCGTGGTGTGCGGCCATTGCTGCTCGCTGTCGGTGCAGGACGACGCTGTGGCCAACGAAACGCTCGTGCTGTGCGCGGGCGCCGGCCTGCACCTGGTGGCGCTGCCGACCACCAACCTCTACCTGCAGGGCGCCTGGGACCGCACGCCGGTGCAGCGCGGCATCACGCGCATCCGCGAGGCGGCGGCACGCGGCTTGCGTGCGAGCCTGGCAACCGACAACGTGCAGGACGCCTTCTATCCCTACGGCAGCTACGACCTGCTGGAGACCTTCGGCCTGGGTGTGCAGATGGCGCACCTGGCACCGGCCTGCGACTGGCTCGATGCCGTTACCGTGAACCCCGCCAAGGCGCTGGGGCTCGCATGGGACGGGCGCATTGCGCCGGGCTGCCCGGCGGACCTGCTGGTGCTGTCGGCCACCGACGAACACGAACTCATCGGCCCGCGCGGACGGCAACGCACCGTCATCCGCGCGGGCCGTGTCCTTGAACAGAACCCGGAGAACACCCCATGAGCATGGGCAAGCCAATGGCCAATTACGCCGCCGCCAAGCGCGTCGGCGATTTCGTCTTCATGAGCGGCGTGGTCGCCGTCGACCCCGCCACGCGCCGCGCGGTGGCCGGCTACGACGCCATTCCGGAAGCTGCGCGCACCGCGCTGCAGGGCGTGGGCTATGCCACGGGCCAGATGTCGGTCGATGTGTTCGAGGCGCCCATCGTGGCGCAGAGCTGGTTTGTGCTGGAGCGCATCCGCCAGATTGCGGCCGAGCACGGCGGCACCATGGAAGACGTGGTGAAGCTGGTGCAGTACTTTCGCCACCTGCCGCACTACGCGTTCTACAACCGCGTGCGCGGCCTGTTCTACCCGGGCGAGCCGCCGGTGAGCACGGTGGTGGAGGTGTCGCGTTTCCTGCCGGGGGACGAAGTGCTGGTGGAGGTCGAGGCGACGATGTACCTGCCGCAGAAGCGATGAACGGTTGAGCCCGTGCGTGGCGTGCGTGGCCTGCATGTTGGCTTCGTCGATAGCTTCAGCTCGCGCTTAAGTTGATCCGCAGGATTTCGCGGTTGGCAGTCATGGGTTTGACTCATGAAGCTTGCGTGCATTTATGCACACCCTGAAGCTGAAAAACCGCGATATTTAGTGGTTACGGCGCAGCGCGCCAAATGATTGAATTGGGTGTTGGAGCACACCCGCGTTAATTCAATTGATCAATAGAAGTGAGATTTGCAAAACGTTCGGCGCATATTTATGCGCGACATTTGCAGCGCAGGCCATGGGCCAGGCACTGCCTGCCGACGCAGCCGCGCAAAACGAGCAGCGTCAACGGTTGCAGCTGGACGAAGCAAGGGCAAGAGCGGCCGAAGCCCCGCGTTTCCTGACGTACGAGCAAGCGGCTCCGTCCGGGCCCCTGGTGTTTCCCAGGGAAGAACCTTGCTTCGAAATAAGCAGGTTCGCACTCAAGGCAATCGATGAATTTCAGTGGCTGCGCAAGCGCGTACCCATCGAAGGCCGCTGTCTGGGCGCGCAAGGGCTTCTTGCCGCGCGAGCCGCGGTCGCAAAAGAGTTGATTGCCAAAGGCTACGTGACCACGCGGGTCGTCATACCCGAACAGAATCTTTCGCAGGGCGAATTGACGCTCGAGATCGTTGCCGGCCGCGTGGGCAAGGTGCGTGACGAAGACGGCAGCATCGGTTGGCACCGCACAGTGCTTCCTGTCGCGGAGGGCGACGTTTTCAACGTGCGGGACCTGGACCAGGCGCTTGAAAACATGCGGCGCCTGCCGGGGCAAGGGGCGACCCGCTTCGAACTGCTTCCAGGCGCCGAAGCCGACAGCGTCGATATCGTATTTCGCCACCCCGAAGACGCCCGCCGCGTGCGCGCAACGCTCACCACGGACAACTCGGGCGTCGACGCCGTGGGTCGACATCAGCTCGGTGCCGTCGTTTCCATCGACTCGCCGCTCGGACTCTACGACCAGCTCATTGCCACGATCGGCAGCGATTCCCGCCTCAACAAAGGGCCGAAGGGTTCCGCGTCGAAGAGCGTTGCGTGGAACGTGCCAGTCGGGCGAGTGTCGTTCGCCGTTGGCGCCAGCGAATCGGAGTCGACGCAGTTGCTGGATGTGGAAGGCCTGAAGATTCCCTATGCCACGCGCACGCGCCGCCTGGAGGCGGGCGTGAGCTACGTTCCCTATCGCACGGCCACCAGCAAGGGAATGCTGCGGTTCGCGATGTTTCGTCGCCAGGAAAACGGGTGGTTCGCTGGCGAGGCGCTCGATGTTCAACGCCGCGACATGGTGGGCTACGAGATTGGCGCCGGCCACTTTGAAAAACTGGGTCCCGCGTCGCTGGAGTTTGGCGTTGCGTTGCGCGGCAGCTTGCCCGGCCAGAGCCGGCTTCCGGGCGCTGTGTTGGGGCAGGAGCAATGGAGCGGCAGGTATCGGCTCGCTACCGCGAGCGTGGCGGCCACCGTGCCATTCGAGGTCGACGATCAAAACTTCGGATACCGGGGAGGCTTGCTGCTGCAGCACGCACCCGTGCCTGTTCCGTCGTCCGAGTACCTGCAGCTTGGCGGGCGCTATTCAGTGCGTGGCTTCGATGGCAATCGAACGCTTTCCGCACAGGGCGGATGGTTGTGGCGCAACGAACTTGCAACGCCGGCCTGGCAGGGCAGCGAAGCCTATGTGGCGCTCGACGTTGGCGCGGTGTCGAGCCAGGGCACGCAGCAGCACACGCAGAACGCGCAGCGAACGCTGGCGGGCACCGCGATCGGCGTACGGGGCGGCCACAAGCAATGGGGCTACGACCTTTCCGTGGGGTTGCCCCTTGTGAGGCCCGCCAGCTTCGGCCGGCAGAAGCCATTTTTGAATTTTCTTTTAACCGCCAGCTTTCTCTGAACGCAAGTCCTGCGCACGCCGTGCGCAGCTTGTTCGTGTCTGTACTGCGAACAGGAGTGCATCGGTCGCCAGGCAAGCGCCACTTTCAGAACGCGGTCGCAAGGCTGCGCTCTCGGTCTTCAATCAACCTGCATCAAGGGATGTATGAAAAAACACAATTCTCGAATCACGCCCCGCCCTGTGCGGATTTCCAGTGTCCATGCCGCAGTTACCGTGGCCGCGGCCGGCGCGCTGTCTGCTCTTTTGCTTTCGCCGCTGACGGCTGGCGCACAGACGTTCAACAACGTGAACGGCACAAACAACGTATTCAAAGACAGTCGACCGATGGTCGTGCCCCTCAACGGGCCCAATCAATTGGTGGCGGCTCCTGGGCCTGGTGGGCAACCGGGGATCATCGCGCCCGTGAATGGGGCAGCACCCATCCTCAATATCGTGGCGCCCAATGCCGCGGGCATCTCTCACAACCGTTTTACCGAATTCAACGTGGCTGCGCCTGGCCTGGTCATCAACAACAGCGCGGCGGCCGCTAACACGGCGCTCGCTGGAACCATTGCGGGAAATCCGCTGCTGAGAGGCGCTGGCGCGAAAGTCATTCTCAATGAGGTCATTGGCGCGCACGCGTCGACCCTGAGCGGGAAAATCGAAATCGCCGGGCAGGCCGCGCACTTGATCATTGCCAATCCGAACGGCATCAACGTTCGCGGTGCCACCATCGTCAATGCGCCTCGCACCACGCTCACGACAGGCTCGCCGAGCTTCGGCGCCAACGGTGAGCTCGAGAAGATCACATCGATTGGCAAGAACATCGACGTCGAAGGGCTCGCCGCCCCCAAGGTCGACCTGGTTGGTTCGGGTGTGAGGTTTTCGGGCCTGAACACGAACGTGAGTTCGTATTCAGGAAGCAGCACCGTGTCCTTCAAGGGGTCGGCAATGTACCCCGATGCAATCTCGGGCCTGCGCACGAAGGACCTTCCAGGATCTGACAAGGGAGGCGTGCAGATCAGCGCCAACGGACAAGTGGTGCCCGTCGCGCTGCCAGAAGCCGCACAACCGGCGCCGCAAGTGGCGCAAGTGGCGCAAGCGACGCAAATGGCGCAAATGGCGCAAGTGCCGCAAGTAGCGCAAGCGCCGCAACAGGTCGTAAAGCAAGTTGAGCAGCCGCCCGCGAAAATTGCGCCGCTGCAACAAGAGGGCGTGTCGCGTCAGACGACGCCGCAAGAGGCCGCACAGACGCAGGCAAGTCTGCAACAACAGGCCCAGCAACGAGCAGCGCAACAAGCTGAGTCGCAGCGCGAGCAAGCCGCGCAGATGAAGCAACAGGCCGCGCAGATGCAGGTTCAGCCGCAGCCGCAGCCGCAGCCACAGCCGCAGCAATCGGCACGTGCGCAGCAGGAGGCCAAGCAACAGGCAGTGCAAGCCGAGCGGCAATCCAAGCAAGATGCGCAGGTGCAGCAACAGGCCGCGCTGCAGGCCCGCCTGCAACAAGAGGCTGCGCAACGTGAGGCGCGTTTGGCGCAACAGGCGTCGCAACTGCAGGCCCGCCTGCAACAAGAGGCTGCGCAACGTGAGGCGCGTATGGCGCAGCAGGCGTCGCAACTGCAGGCCCGCCTGCAACAAGAGGCTGCGCAACGTGAGGCGCGTATGACGCAGCAGGCCTCGCAGCTGCAGGCCCGCCTGCAACAAATGGCCGCGCAACGCTGGGCGCGTTTCTAGCAAGAGGCCGCGCAGCGAGAGCGGCGGGAAGCCGAGCGGTGAAACAGTCCGTCGACTTCTCGTTTGTTCGCCACGCGATCGAGGCTCGACCAGCACACGACTGGATGCGCTGAAAAGGGGCTCGAAACCGCTGCCGTAATGCGCTGGGCAACCGACCTGGCGCCAAAGCGTGGACGTAGCAGGCAAGCTCGACGGTAACGCTGAGCTTGTGCCGCTCTCGTGCGATGCGGAACGCCGTTCGAAAGGCCACGCGCTTGCAAAGCGCGTGGCCTTTTGTTCAGCAGAAGTTTCCGCGCCGTTCCGCGTATTGGCTCGCAGCCCTGCTGTTTACTCCGCACGGGGGAGGCTGCAAAACCTCAACGCTTGTTGTTTTCCGAGGGGCTGAAGGGCCACGCCGACGTCTGTCTTTGCGCGGTGGATCGGCCTTGGTATCTGGAGCACCGTGGCGCTGGCGGCGGCCCGTTTGGCGAGCATCGATTCGACTCACGCAGCGCGCGTACGAGTTGTGCGGAACATGCTCAAAAACCGGCAAGTGGCAGTGGGCGCAAATAACGAAAAAAAATTGGCGCACGACGTACACCGTACGCAATTCTTACCAGCAACCCATCTTCATCGCCCGCGCGACGGCCGACGTCGTATTTCTTGCACCCAATTTGGCGATGGCATTTCGCACATGAAAATTGACGGTGTGAGGGGAAATGTTCAGTGCATTGGAGGTCTCTTTCGAGGTCAGTCCATCGGCAAGCTGTTTGAGGACGTCTATCTCGCGGCGACTCAAGCAATTGCCGGCATCTGGCAGAAGGTAAATACTTGATTGCATTTGAATAAAAGCAAAATATTAAGGAAAGAAAATTTATGTTATGCAACGCTTCTTGCGTAGCTGAATTCGACAGGTTGAACATGGGCGCTGCTGATTCGTTTGCTCGAGGAACTTACGCTGGTGTGTGCGCTTGGTCTGCAGGTTCAACCCGAGGTCAATTTTATTCGCGGGAGTAACGCGTTTGACAATTGTGGGCTGAACTCATGCGAGACGCGTGGAGTTATGCAGACCTTCTCTATTGAAGATGATTTGATTCGTTAATTTCTCAGCACGCAGATGTTGCACGCTCCTGGTTTTGCCAGCGTGAAATTTTCCGAGACTATCGAGATTTTCGTTTTGGCGCCAGCTTTGTGAGGGCCAGGCAATGCAGCAAGCTTTCGAAGCCTTGTTGGTTCGGCTTTAAATGGCGTTGTTTTGAATAATTGACAATGATTTGCAAATGAAAGAAATTTGCATTTCGATCCACGAGTGATGAATCTTTATCCAAAGCTATGCCCCGAATTTTTTACCGGACCGCTGTGCCTTCAATTAATTGAGCTCGAATGCGTTTGCTTTGCGGTAAAAAATTCATTGAACATCAAAGAATTTCGCGCGCAAAGGAGACGCAAATTAATTGAGCGTCCACAAAGCCGGGCCATTTCAAGTCCCAAGCGCAACAGTTGGCTATTGAATTGAAGCTGGGGTCTGCTGACCCCCGGCGCAGTCGCTTGCCAATCGCGGACAGGTGTTGTCGAGAGGGCCGGTCCGATGTCGTGTCGCCACCGACCGGCAGCGGGCTACCTGACCCCCGCGCCCTTCAGCAAGAAGTCGGTCACCTGCTCGATCAGGTAGCGCCGGTCCTTGTCGTCGCCCAGCGTGGCCGCGCCGCGGTAGTAGGCGGCCTGCGTGGCGTGGTCTGCATAGAACTGGGTCACGGCCCAGATGTGGAACAGCACCAGCATCGGGTCGGCGCTGTCCATCAGGCCCTGGTTCATCCAGTTCTGGATGACGGCGGCGGCCTGGTCGGTGCGCTGCTTGCTCGTGTCCATCATGTCGTTGAGCACGGGCGCGCCGCGCATCATCTCTGCGGTGAAGATGCGCGAGCGCAGCGGGTGCTCGAACGAGAACACCATCTTGCGGTGGATCAGGTCGCCCAGCACCTTGCGCGGGCCGAAGGCCTCGTCGCTGAAGCCGAACACCACGATCCAGTCGGTGAGGATGTCCTGCAGCACCTGGCGGTACAGCGCCTCCTTGCTGTCGATGTAGTAGTGCAGCTGCGCCTTCGACAGCCCCGCCTTGTCGGCGATGGCCTGCGTGGACGCACCGGCCAGCCCTTCGGTGGCAAACACCTCGATGGCAGCCTGGTTGATGAGGCCGAGCACCTGCGTGTACTTGCGCGAACGCCCGCGCGTGGCGGGGGTTTCCACTTTGCCGGCCTTGTCAGGGTCAGAGAGCATGTGCGGCGCCTGGTCTTGCGCCCTCTCCCCTGGGGGAGAGGGCGGGGGTGAGGGCCGGCAGCGATGGCGACGGCGCAGGCGACGGCGCAGCTTTTGCAAAGGCACCTGCCCTCACCCTGACCCTCTCCCGAAGGGAGAGGGGACCCGCCGAACAACCGTGCGGGTTCACAGATCGAGCACCAGTTCCGCGCCCTTGGCGCGCGAGCAGCACAGCGCCACCTTCGTGCGCCGCTCGCTGCCGGTGAGGCAGAAGTCGCGGTGCTCCGCACCCTCGCCGTCGCCCTCGACCACGCAGGTGCCGCACAGGCCCTGCTGGCACGACACCGGAATGTCGATGCCGACTTCATGCAGCGCATCGACGGCGGTCTGGTCGGCGGCCACCGGCACGCTGATGCCGCGCCGCGCGAGCTTCAGCGTGAAGGGCAGGCCGGTGGCGGTGGTGGCGTCGGCCGGTGCCGCGAAGTATTCGGCGTGCAGCGCGTCTTCGGGCCAATGGGCAGACGCGTCGCGCACCGCCTGCATGAAGCCGCCGGGGCCGCACATGTAGAGGTGCGTGCCGGGCGCGCGCTCGGCGAGCAGCGCGCGCAGGTCGATGCGCTGCGAGGCGTCGCCCTGGTCCAGGTGCAGCCGCAGGTGCGGCGCCAGCGCGGGCGCATGCAGCGCCTGCGCAAACGCCAGGTGTTCCTCGCTGCGCGCGAACACGCACAGCGTGAACGCGGCGCCGCGCGCGGCCAGCGTCTGCGCCATGGCCAGCAGCGGCGTCATGCCGATGCCGCCAGCCAGCAGCAGGTGGTGCGAGGCCTGCTCGCGCAGCGCGAAGGTGTTGCGCGGCGCGCTGATGGGCAGCAGGTCGCCCTCGCGCACGCGCTCGTGCATGGAGGCCGAGCCGCCGCGGCTGCCGGCCTCGCGCTTCACGCCGATCAGGTAGGCGCCGTCATGCGATGACGAAGGCGCGCGCGCCAGCGAATACTGCCGCGAGAAGCCGCCGGGCATGTGCACGTCGATGTGCGCGCCGGCCTCGTACGCAGGCAGCGCACGGCCCCACGGGTGGGCCAGCTCGAAGGCCAGAATCTCCGGCGTCTGCCGCAAGATGCGCGCGACGCGCACGGTCAGCGTGCGTTCCAGGCTCATGGTGTGGGTCTCCCTGCTAGATGTTGTTCAGCGTGCGCGAAACGCGCGCCATGAAATGGGTGCGGTCGCTTTCGGTGACGGCGTTCATGTCGTGCAGTTGCAGCCACGTCACCTTGCAGCGCCACGCGAACAACGCCCGCAGCGCGCGCGTGAACAGCCGCCGCCCCGGGTCGCCGATCAGCATCACGAACCAGCGCGGCGAGCCGCCCGTGGTGACGACCGTGAGCCGCCGGATGTGCCGCATGCCCGACTTGGCGAGCTGCCCTTTGCGCTCGGCCGGCAGAAAGGCCACGCCCGGCAGCCACACCCGCTCCAGCCAGCCCTTGAGCATGGACGGCGGTCCGTGGAACCAGGTGGGAAACACAAACACCAGGTGCTCGGCCCACAGCAGGGCCTCGACGTGGGGCTTCACCCGTTCGCGAATCAGCTCGGGGTTGTCGAGGTAGGCGATGCGTTCCTCGCGCGTGAGCGTGGGGTCGAAGCCTTCGGCGTAGAGGTCGATGGCCTTGACGGCGTGGCGCGGTTCGAGCGCGGCCAGGGCGGTGCGGTACAGCGCGTGATTGAAGCTGTCAGGGTTCGGATGGCAATGGACGACGAGCGTTTTCATGAGGGCCGGTTCGCCTGTCGGCGAGACGGGGCCAGAGCCCAGGCAGGAAGAGGCCGCGCGTGCCTTATGGCAACCCAGGCGCCGGCATCTGACCCCGGCGCAAGCCCCGCGCGACCCACGGGAAAAACAAAGAAAGGAAACGGGCGGCGCGTTGCTTACTTGCCGGTGAGCTTCTTGCGCACGTCCACGCCCACGCCCTTGTTGACGAACTGCGTGGTGACCACCTTCGACAGGTCGACCTCGCCTGCCTTGTACAGGCCGGCCTTGACCATCTTGTCGTAGAAGTCCTTCACGCGCGCCTGGTCCATGGCGCCGATGCCCTTGGTGAGCGACTCGCCGCTGTCGACGATGCCCATCTTCTTCATCAACTCGATGGAGCCTTGCAGCGACGCGACGGGCGAGTCGGGGTTGGTCTTGGCGATGAGCTCGTTGGCGGCCTTGTTGTCGCCGTAGAGGTAGTTGTTCCAGCCGATGATGGAGGCCTCGACGAACTTGCGCACGGTTTCGGGCTTGGTCTTGATGAGGTCGGCGCGTGTTTCGATGGTGGTGGAGTAGGTCGAAAAGCCGTTGTCGGCCAGCAGTTGCACCACGGGGTCGAAGCCGGCCTGCGCCTTGATGGACAGCGGCTCGGAGATGGCGTAGCCCTGTTGAATGGACTTCTTGTCGGCCAGGAACGGGCCGACGTTGAAGGTGTAGGGCTTGAGTTGCGAGTCCTTGAAGCCGTGCTCCGACTTCATCCATTGCCAGAAGCTGAACTGGCCGTCCTTGCCGATGAAGGCGACGGGGGCTTTGGCCATGTCCTTGAAGGTGTCGAAGCCTTGTCCGGGGTGCGCGAACATGGCCTGCGGGTCTTTCTGGAAGAAGGCCGCAACGACGACGGTGGGCACGCCGTTCTTCACGTTGTCGAAGGACTGGAGCAGGTTGCCGGTCATGAGAAAGTCGACTTTGCCGGCGGGCAGCATCGGCCGGTTGTTGACCATGGGGCCGCCTTGTTGGATCTCGACGTCGAGGCCGTACTTTTTGTAGGTGCCGTCGACCAGCGCCTGGTAGAACCCGCCGTGTCCGGCTTGCGCTTTCCAGTTGGTGGCGAACACCACTTTTTCTTGGGCCTGCACGGCGAAGGCGGCGGCCGTCAAGGCCAGTGCGAGAGCAAGCGGGCGAAGTGTCAGAGCGGTAACGCGCATGGCAGTGGACTCCTGGGTTGAATACGACTTTGGGATTTTCATGTCAGCTGTGTCTTGGAACTGCGTGTGTTCGGGGTGTTGTTGTTCTTGGCGCTGTTGTTCAGGGCGCGTGCACAGGCCGCCGGGTGCTCCCCTCCGCGAATGTCCCCCGGGGCTTCGCCCCTCCTCCTTTATTTCGCTGCGGGGAGCACCCGACGCCCTGTGCCCGTGGACGCGCTGCTGGTGTTCCGTTGATCGACGACCGCTCCGCATAACGCTCAGGAGGGTGGGGTGCCTTGCGCAGCGAAATAAAGGAGGAGGGGCGAAGCCCCGGGGGACATTCGCGGAGCAAGGTACCCCGCCCTCCTGAGTGAGCCCTGAACGACAGCCCCCCAAAAAACCAACGCAACAAACGACAGAGCAAGGTGTCATCTCACCGCTCGACAGCCATGTCGGAAGTCCACCCACGCGTCTTGCCAGGGTTCATCAGCCCCATCGGATCGCTGCGCTTCTTGAAGTCGATCTGCTGCGTGTCGATGGTCTTCATGCCGCCGTCTTCGATCGTGACCACATGCGGATTGAAGATCTGGCAACCACCCTGCGACTCGATCTCGCGAATCACCTCGTACTGATGAGCCTCGCCCTTCCACCGCACCAACAGAATGCCGAACGTGCCGCACTCCCCACCGGCACGCGCAAAGTCCTGATGCTGCAACACGTCGTCACCGAAGAGCGCGAGATGCCGCTCCACCACCGACGGATCGAAAGGCTGCGCATAGGCCACCTGCAGGTACGTCCAACTGCGGTCGGCCTTCAGCGCCTGCAACGTCGTGTGATTGAACGCGCACTCATAGGCCGGCGGCAGGCCGGCCGACTGCAACTCGGCCTCGGTGCCCGCCACCGAAATGGTGCCGCCATGGGCCGTGGCGAGCTGCTGGAACTCGGTCAACGATGCGGGCGAGACCATCGTGAACACCGCATGCCGGTCGGGCGGAAAGTACGCGCGCATCGACGTGTAGTAAGGCGAAAAACGCGCCTCCACCGTCGAGAGCAGAAAGATGTCGAGCGTGGGTGCCTGCGCCGCAATGCCGAAGTCGAGCGCGCCGCGGTAGGTGTCGAACAACACCGTGCAGTGCACCCAATCGACGGCCGGGCTCAGCGCCACCTCGACGTCGAGAATGACACCGTTGGTGCCGTAGGCATGGTGCACCTGCTGAATTTCGTCGCCCACGAGTTCGATGACGCGCGGCTCGCGCTCCACCGTCATCACGCGCGCGCGCAGCAGGTTGCCGGGGTCGCGCAGGATGCCGTGGCGGAACGACCCGATGCCGCCGAAGCCGCCCGCAATGAAGCCGCCGATGGTCGCCACATGCCAGGTCGAAGGCCACATGCGCAACGCCTGCCCGGTCTCGCGCGCCGCCAGGTCGATGTCGTGCATGCGCGCGCCGGCCTCCACGCGCATGCGGCCGGGCTGGATGTCGCGCACGCGGCACATCTGCGTCACGTCGAGCACGATGCCGCCCTGCAGCGGCACGCACTGGCCGTAGTTGCCGGTGCCGCCGGCGCGCACGGTGAGCGGCAGTTTCCATTTGGCCGCGACCGACGCGGCCTGGCGCACGTCGTCCTCGGTGCCGACCTTCACGACCAGGTCGGCCACGCAGCCCGAGAGCTGCGCGGTGAGGATGGGGCTGTACCAGTAGAAGTCTTTCGACAGCTGCTTGCGCTGGGCGGGCGCGGTGATGACGTTGAGGTCGTGCAGGTCGGCATGCACGGCTTGCCAGTCGACGTCCACGATGGAGGGCGATTCGGAAATCATCAGAGCGCTACCCGCAAGATCGTGTTGCAAGGGAACACCACGGAACCGGCTTTGCCGGGCCGCTGGTGTTGCCCCCGGCAGGGGGGTGGAGAAGCGATACGCAGTGCGCGAAGCCTGGGGGCGAGCCAATTACCTTTCACGGCGCATCTCGCTTTCGTGCCAGTGGCCTAGAACGAGGCGCGACAGGGCGGCGAACACGATGAAGATCACGATGCCCAGCAGGGACACCAACAGCAGCGCCGCGAACATCATCGGAATTTCGGTGCGAAAGCTCGACTCGAGGATCCGCGACGCCAAGCCTGTTTCCTTGCCGGCCGTGCCGGCGGTGAACTCGGCCACCACGGCGCCGATGAGGCTCAGGCCGCCCGCGATCTTCAGGCCCGCCATGAAGTAGGGCAGGGCGCTGGGCGCGAGCAGGTAGCGAAAGGTCTGCCAGGGGGAGGCCTTGTAGAGCTGGAACAGGTCGCGAAGGTTGCTGTCGGCGCTTTTGAGGCCGATGACGGTGTTCGACAAAATTGGAAAGAAGGCCACGATCCAGGCGCACAGCAGCAGCGCCGCGGTGGTGCTCGACACATAGATCAGGATGAGCGGCGCAATGGCGATGATGGGTGTGACTTGCAGGATGACGGCGATGGGGAACAGGCCGATTTCCACCCACTTGAACAATGCGAACGCAATGGCCAGTGCCACGCCGCCGACGATGGCCGCGGTGAGGGCCAGCAGCGTGAGTTTCACGGTGAACCACAGGGCGCTGGACAGGGAGTCCCAGTTGTCGAAGAGGGTGCGAAGAATGAGGGAGGGCGCGGGCAGGATGTAGTGCGGAATGTTGTTGGCCCGAACCATCCATTCCCAGAGCAGCAGCAGCGCGAGCACGATGCCGGCGGGCACGGCGATGCGCAGCAGCGACTCGCGGCGGCGCAGTCTGTCTTCGTGGGCGCGCAGGGTGGCTTCCGAGGGGGCGTCGTCTGTGGCGGGGGCTGCGTCGGCGATGAGCGTGGTCATTTGTCTTGCACCTTGCTTTGGGCTGGTTCTTGGCGCTGTCGTTGTCGGAGCTGTTGTTCTTGGCGCTGTTGTTCAGGGCGCTGTTGTTCAGGGCGCGTGCACAGGCCGCCGGGTGCTCCCCTCCGCGAATGTCCCCCGGCTTCGCCTCCTCCTTTATTTCGCTGCGGGGAGCACCCGACGCCCTGTGCACGTGGGCGCGCTGCTGGTGATCGCGCGATCAACCACTGCTCTGTCCAACGCTCACGCCGATGGGGTGCCTTGCGCAGCGAAATAAAGGAGGAGGCCGCAGGCCGGGGGACATTCGCGGAGCAAGGTACCCCGTCGGCGTGGGCGCGCCCCGAAGAACCCCTGCAACGGAAATCAATGATCAACGTCAATGCCATGAAGCGCCCCATGCAAAGACCGAGACACCGCCGTGCAATGCGCGTTGTAACGGCTGGACGTACGGAACTCTTCGCCGCGCGGATACGGCTCGTCGATGCGGATCTCGTCGATCACCCGGCCCGGGCGCGCCGCCATCACCACGATGCGGTTCGACAGGTAGACCGACTCGTACACGCTGTGCGTGACAAACACGATCGAGAACCGGTGCTCGCGCCAGATGGCCAGCAGGTCGTTGTTGAGCTTGATGCGCGTCATCTCGTCCAGCGCGGCAAAGGGCTCGTCCATCAACAGCAGACGCGGGTGCGTGACCAGCGCGCGCGCAATCGACACACGCATCTTCATGCCGCCCGACAGCTCGCGCGGGTACACGTCGGCAAAGCGCGAAAGGCCCACCAGCTCCAGCACCTGCTCCACCACCGGCGCAGCCTCGTCGCGGCGCATGCCCGCGAGCTTCAAGGGGAGCCAGACGTTGTCGAACACCTTGGTCCAGGGCATCAGCGTGGGCTCCTGAAACACGAAGCCCAGGTCGCGGTCGCTCTGGGTCTTGCCGGTGTTGGCGCCCGACCATTGCAGCTCGCCCGAGCTCAGGCGGGTGAGCCCGGCAATGAGGCGCAACGCCGTGCTCTTGCCGCAGCCCGACGGGCCCAGGAAGCTCACGAAGTCGTGCTCGCCGACGTCCAGCGACATGCCCTGCAACGCGAGCGTGCCGTTGGCAAAACGCTTGCTGACGTTGCGCAGCGTGACCAGCGGCGGAGTGGATGGCTGAGGGGAGGGCATGAGGCTTTCCATGGCGTTCCTTGGGGCCGCCAGCCTAGCGCCAGGCAGGCACGTTGGCCAGCCGCTCCAGCGGAAAGCGATCGACCTCCTGCAGCAGCTCGACGAAGCGCCGGCCCACATGGTCGAGCACCGCGGCGCCTTTCTCCGGCGTGGCGCGCGTGGCGTCGCCGGCGGCGCCCGCGGGGTTGATGTCGTGCATCTGCCAGCCGAGCTTGCCGCTGGGCGTGATGGAGAGAAACTTGTTCTCGGCGGCCAGCTGCTCGGTCATGGAGCTGAAGTTCTGGAACTGGTCCTTGCGCACGAAGTCGGGCGCAAGGTGCAGCATGACGGAGCTTTCGAGGTCGCCCGCGTGAATGCCGTGCTTGCCCTCGTGCGCGGTGAACAGGCCCTCGGGCAGGCCCAGGGTGTACCAGTTGGCGGCCACGACCATCATGTCGTGCGCTTCGCGCAGGTCGCGCGCCACGATGTCCATCACGCTCATCTGGCCGCCATGGCTGTTGTAGAGCACCAGCTTGCGCACGCCGGCCTTGGCGACGCAGGCGCCGATGTCCTTCCACAGCGAGATCAGCGTGGTGGCCGACACGGTGAGCGTGCCCGGGTAGCGCGAGTGCTCGTTGCTCTTGCCGTAGGGCACGGTCGGCAGGAACAGCACGGGCAGGTCGTCGGGCAGGTGCGGCAGGGTGGCGCGCACCATGCCGTCGATGGTGGCGGTGTCGGTCGACATCGGCAGGTGGGGGCCGTGCTGCTCGGTGGCGCCCACCGGCAGCACGGCGATGAGCCGTTCGCGGTCGAGGCGGGAGAACTCTTCGCTGGTCAGGTCGGACCAGAAGCGGCTGCGCAGGCGGGGCGGGTTCATCGTGGCACACCTCTTTGACGTCGGGTTGGACAGTTTAAATTATCCATGTGGTCAAGAAAAGTGGCTGAGCAATTACCCGAAGTGCTTTGCAAGCAGATTTGATACAGGTGGATGGGCGCGCAAATCAGAGCAGATGGTCAAGTCGCCTGCTTCGCGGCGGTCCGGCCCTCCCGGCGCCAGGGCACCAGCAGGCACGCACCGACCAGCGCCACCGCGCCCACCAGCCCGCAAAAGACCGCCACGGAAAAGCGCGGCACTACGCTGCCCAGCGCGAACGACACCGAGAAGATGCCCAGGTTGAGCAGGCTCGCGTGGTACGAGTTGATGGTGCCCCGGTAGCGCGCGGACAGGGCGCTCAGCCGGGCATGGTGCAGCGGGCCCGCGCAGCCGTAGCCCAAGGCCCAGGGCAGGCCGAGCAGGGCCAGTTGGGTCATCGAGGCGATCGGCAGCATGAAGCCGAGCAGGCCCACGGCCGCGACCAGCGCGGCACCCGGCAACGCGGCTGCGCCGAGCGCCTGCTGCAGCTTGCCGCTGGCCAGGTTGCCGGCGATCACGGCCAGCCCGTAGAAGCCCGCCAGCAAGCCCGTGTCGGTGGGCGACAGCAGCAGCTTGCGCGACGCCACCTCCGCCACGATCGCCCCGAAGCCCGCGACCCAGCCCAGCCAGAGGTAGCTGGCCGACAGCCGCAGCCGAACACCGGGCGTCGCCAGCGCGTGCCTGTGCGTGGTCATGAAGTCGGTGTGCGACGCGGCGGCAGGCGCGCCGCCGGTGAAGGCGCGTGACACCGCCAGCGCGGCCAGCACCGCCATCACGGCCAGCGCGTAGTAGGCCGAGCGCCAACCCCAGGTGTCCGCCAGCCGCCCCGCCAGCACGGGCGTGAGCACGAAGGCCAGCATCAGGCCGATGAAGACATGGCCCAGGCGCCGGCCCACCTGCTCCGGCAGCGACTCGTCGGCCACCAGCGCCAGCGCGTTGGGTTGCACCACGGCCGCGCACACGCCGGCCAATGCGGACAGCACGATGGCGGCCAGCAGGTGCGGCGCGCTCGGAATCAGCGCGCTGAGCAGCGCGAAGCCGAGCAACCCCGCCAGCAGCGGCCGCTTGCGCCCCCACCGGTCCGACAGCGGACCCGCCACCAGCGCGACCCCGCCATAGCTGAGCCCGTAGGCGGCGGGCAGGTAGGCGATGGCGCTGGAGCGAACGCCGAAGTCGGCGCTCATGGCGCCCATCATCGGACCGGCGATCACCTCGGCGGAGCCGATGAGAAAGAGGCAGCTGAAGAGCGTGGCGGTCTGTGAGGTCTTCATGCGAGGGGCGGTCTGGTGAGCAAGGCGGCGATCATCCTTCGGCCTGACCGCTGGCGGTCATGCGGCCGTCCACGCCATCAGCCAGGCCGGCCGTAGTTCACGGCGCGTGCCGCGGATCGGTCCATCGCAATCACAGGCTCATAAGCCCCGATTCATCGCCGCACTACATACCGCGTGATCACCGGCGGCACCTCGCCCAGATGAAACGCCAGCCGCCGCTCGCGCAGCGCCATGTCGCTCGCGGTCGCGCGGTTGAAGCGGCGCAGGTGGTCGGTCCATGAGTCGTCGACGATCTGCTCCACGTAGCGTTCGGGTTGCGCAATGTCGTGCAGCAGCTCCCAGCCGACCGCGCCCTGGCTCAGGCGCGCGCGGCGGGTCTGCTGCATCACCAGGTGAAAGGCGGCGGCGCGCGCGGGGTCGACCAGGTATTCGACCGTGATCACCACGCGCCCGCGTTCCTCCGGCGCCTCGGCGGGCGGGCCGGCGGCCCAGCCGGCCTGGGCGGGGCTGGTGTCGTCCTCGCCGCTCAGGTCGGTCACCCAGCGCAGGGCCACCAGCATCAGCAGCGTGCCGCTCACGGCGGCAACGGCCAGGCTGATCTGCAGATCGCTGACCGTGGCCACCTGGCCCCAGATGGCCGCGCCGATCGCGCTCGCGCCCATGATGGCCATCTGGTACATCGACATGCCGCGCGCGCGCACCCAGTCGGGCAGCGCCAGCTGGGCCGACACCGACAGCGAATTGGCCACCGCAATCCACGCCATGCCGCCGAAGAACATCGCCGGCACCGCCACCCAGGCGTTGGGCGCGAACGCCATCACCGCCGTGGCGCCCGACTGCAGCAGCGTGCCGCGCAGCACCAGCTGGTCGCGCCCCAGCGCCTGGCGCAGGCGCGGCAGAAACAGCACCGCGATGATCGCGCCCGCGCCCATGGCCGCCAGCAGCAGCGTGAAGGTGCCGGCGCCGCCGCCCTCCAGGTTGCGCGCCAGCAGCGGCAGCAGCGCCAGCAGCGCGGTGGAGTGAAAGAAGAAGATCGACACGCGCGCCAGCACCGCGCGCATGCGCTGCGACTGCCGCACGAACTGCACGCCCACGCGCATGGCGCCGATGAGCTTCTCGCGGCCCAGCGGGTTGGGCGTGTGCGCGCGCCGCCAGCGCAAAACCACGAAGCCCGAGGCCACCGACAGCACCGCGTTCAGCGCAAAGACCCACACGCTGCCCGCGCTGGCAATGAGCACGCCCGCGGTGAGCGGGCCGATGATGCGCGACGCATTCATCGCAATGCCGTTCAGGCCCAGCGCGGCGGGCAGCTGCGGGCGCGGCACCAGCTCGGGCACGATGGCCGCGAACACCGGCCAGCGCAGCGCCAGGCCGATGCCGTTGGCGAAGGTGAGCGCCAGCAGCAGCGGCGCGGTCATGAGGTCGAGCGCCAGCGCGGCGCACAGCACGATGGCGGTGCCGGCCAGCCAGAACTGCGTGGCCACCAGCCAGCGCCGCCGGTCCAGGATGTCGGCCAGCGCGCCGCTGGGCAGGCCCAGCAAGAACACCGGCAGCGTGGAGGCCGACTGCACCAGCGCCACCCAGATGGGCGAGGTGGTCAGCGAGGTCATCATCCACGCGGCGGCCACATCGTTCATCCACATGCAGATGTTGGCGATGAGCCAGGTGCTCCACAGCATGCGGAACACGGGGAGCTTCAGGGGCTCGAGGGCCGCGAGCTTGGCGGGCTGGGCCCGTGCGGGCGGGATCGGTGTCTCTTCGGGGGATATGGGTGGCATGTGGCGCTATTGTGGCGCCGCTGTTTGCGTGCAGCCCCTTGGCGGCTACCCCCGGTCGCTGCGCGCCAGATGAATCTCCAGGCGGCGCAGCAGCGTGGTCAGCACCAGCGTCATGACCCAGTACACCACCGAGATCGCCAGGTACGGCTCCCAGTAGCGCGCATACGCGCCGGCCACGGTGCGCGCGGCATAGGCCAGCTCGGCCAGGCCGATGGCGGAGACCAGCGAGGTGTCCTTCAGCAGCGCGATGGCGTTGTTGCCCAGCGGCGGCAGCATGCGCCTGAAGGCCTGCGGCAGCACCACGTAGCGCATCACCTGCGCGGGCGTGAAGCCGATCGAGCGGCCGGCGTCGAACTGCCCGCGCGAGATCGACTGGATGCCGGCGCGAAACACCTCCGAGATGTACGCCGCCGAGTTCAGCGTGAGCGCCACCACGCCCGAGATGAGCGCGCCGTGCTCCTGCTTGAGCGTGCGCGCCAGTTCGCCGTCGATCAGCAGGCCGGATGTCGGATGGATGAACACCGGCATCACCGCGAAGTGGATCAGCAGGATCTGCACGAACAGCGGCGTGCCGCGAAAGAAGCTCACGTACACCGTGGCCGGCCAGCGCAGAAAGAAGCGCGCCACCCAGGTCCACGGCGCGTGGCGCGGCTGGGCCAGGCGGGCCAGGGCCAGGCACAGGCCCCAGCTCGAACCCAGCAGCACGCAGACCACCGTCATGCGCAGCGTCATCCAGGCGCCTTGCCAGAACAGGTCCTTGTATTCGACGAGGATGTCCCAGCGGAACCATCCAAACAGCAGCACCGGTTGTTCCATGCTTGCGTCCTCCACGCTCGGTCAACGAAAAAACGAAACGGCCGCGTGAGGGCGGCCGTGTTCAGGGAAATTCCGTGCGTTTCAGCGCACGTTCGGGTCCTTGTTGAACCACTTCTTGTAGATGGTCACGTAGCTGCCGTCCGCGCGAATGGCGGCCAGGCCGGCCGTGAGCTTGTCCAGCAGGGCCTTGTCGCCCTTCTTCACCACGATGCCGAAGCCCTCTTCGGGGAAGGACTTGTCGTCCAGCGTCTTCAGGTCGGGGTTCTGCGCCACGCGGTAGGCAATGACGCCGTTGTCGCCCATGGCCGCATCGACGCCGCCGCCGGCCAGTTCGGAAATGATGAGCGGCGTGCTCTCGAAGCGGCGGATGTCGGGGCTGGTCTTGCCGAATTCGCGCGAAGCGATGTCGTCGGCGGTGGAAGCGCTGACCACGGCAATCTTCTTGCCGGCCAGGTCCTTCAGCGAGGCGACCTTGCTGTTCTTCGGCAGCGCAATCAGCTGCCGGGCCGCGAAGTAGGGCGGCGTGAAGTCGTAGCTCTGCTTGCGCTTGTCGTTGATGGTGACGCCCGAGATCACCAGGTCGACGTCGCCGTTGTTCAGCGCGCCGAAGATGCCGGTGAACGGCGTGTTGACCACCTTGATCTTCAGGCCCTGCTGCTTGGCGATGGCGTTGATGACGTCGATGTCGAAGCCGACGATCTGCTTGTCCTTGTTCTCGAAGGCGAAGGGCGCGTAGGTGGCGCTGGAGCCCACGGTGAGTTCACGGTTCTGAACTTGGGCCTGCACGCCGAAGGCGAGCGTGGCGGCAGCAACGACAAGGCCGAGCGAGACGGCGCGACGGATGCGGATCATGGAATTTCCCGGGAGTTTGGATGTTTTGCCGCGCGGGCCGGAAATTCTATGCGTGCGCGGTCGGCCACAAACTTCATTCCAAATTGCGCGAAATGTCGTTGTTGCGGTGCATCAAGCCCGGTTTTTTTGTGCATTTGTTCTCGAACTTCGCATTGTTCGCGCCGAATCGATCCATCGAGGCTGGAACTATTTAGTTAATGATTTAACAATCTAAAACTATTTGAAACAAATACGGGGAAGACGCAATGCCGTTGGTTCTGGGGGTCATGGGGATCCCGAAAGTCGAGGTCGAGCTCCTGAAGATCATCGTGCGCCTCAGTTCCAACCTGCGCTCGCTCTGGACCGTGAGCGATTCGGGCACGTGCGACGTGCTGCTGGTCGACGCCGGCCAAACGGGCGACGCCCGCCACATGCCGGCCGCCCCGCTGGTGGTGGTGCCGGTGGTGGCGCGCAGCGAAGCCGGTGCCGTGGCGCATGCGGGCGGGCCGACCTTGTCGCGGCCGATCTTTGCGGAAGAGCTGGTCGATTTGCTCAACCAGGTCACGCCCCGCTTGCGCGCGGCCCGCAAGGCCGCCGCGCCCGCCCCGGGCGCGGCCATTCGCTCCGGGAGCGGCCGTGCCTCGCTCACGCGCTGGCCCGCGCAGGCCACCATGCGCAGGAACCCGGTCTACCTGCGGCTGGCCGCGGCGCTGTCCAAGAGCGCGCAGTCGGCCGAAAGCCTGAGCGCGCTGAGCCGGGTGCATGTCGACGAATGCTCGACCTTCATGGGCCTGCTCGAGCAGGAGGGCGTGCTGGCCTGGTCGCCCGACGCCGTCGCGCTCGACATGCTGACCGCCGACATGCTGGCCGGTGGCGGCGCGCAGCAGCGCACCGGGCTGCTGTCGCGCATCCGCCGCCGCCTGGGGCTGGCCTGAGCGCCGCGCCGCCGCCAGCCGAACCACCTGTCCATTCATCCAATCAGTGCGTCCAGGGGAAATCGCTTGAGGGAATACAAACTCGTCTTCACGGGGCCGATGGGCGTCGGCAAGACCACCGCCATTGCCGCCATCAGCGAGACCGCGCCCATCTCCACCGACGTGGCCAATGCCGACACCTCGGTGGCCAAGGCCACCACCACGGTGGGCCTGGACTTTGGCGAGCTCACGCTGGAAAACGGCGACCGGCTGCGCCTGTACGGCACGCCGGGGCAGAGCCGCTTCGACTTCATGTGGCAGATCTTGATTCGCGACGCGCTGGGCCTGGCCATCCTGCTGGACAACTCGCGCCCGCAGCCGCTGGACGACCTGGCCACCTACCTCGACGGCTTTGCCGACGCGCTGCGGACCATGCCCTGCGCGCTGGGCATCAGCCGCACCGAGTCGCACCCCGTTCCCTCGCTGGACGACTACGCCAGCGTGCTGCAGGCCCGCGGGCTGGTGCTGCCGGTGCTGGCCATCGACCCGCGCCAGCGCGGCGACGTCATTTCCCTGATCGAGACGCTGCTGATGCAGATCGAAGTCACCGACACCGGAGCCCCCCTGTGAACATCAGCCGTCTTCTCAAGCTCAAGGCCGCCTCCGAGGCGCAACGCATCCTGGAGGACATTGCCGGCGTGACCACCGTGGTCATCGCCACGCCCGACGGTTTCGAGATTGCCAGCGCCAGCCTGCGCAACGTCGACCCGGCGCGCATCGCGGCCATGGCCAGCTCCATTTCCGCCATGGGCGCCGTGGTGTCGCAGGAGGCCCGGCTGGGCCGCTGCAAGTGCACCACCGTGGCCACCGACGACGGCTTTGCGCTGTTCAGCCCGGTGCGCAACGGCGAGACCGAGCTGGTGGTGAACGTCATAGCCGGCGCCGGCGCGGTGCTCGCGCAGGTGATGTACCGCACCGCCGCCTGCGTGAAGCTGCTCGAGGCGCACCAGCCCGAACAACCGGCGACGGCGGCGTAGCGCCCGGGCCACCGCACCCCACCCCACCCACTCAGTGAGCGCAGACGACTTTGCATGCGGCGTCTTCGCTCTTTTCACACGCATGACCGACAGGAAACACGCACATGGCAACCATCCAGCAAAGCATTGACAACCTCTTGACCGCGGACGGCGCCATGTGCGCCGCGGTGGTCGACTCCGGCAGCGGCATGATGCTGGGCGCGGGCGGCACCGGCGTGGACCTGGAAGTGGCCGCCGCCGGCAACACCGAGGTGGTGCGCGCCAAGCTCAAGACGATGCGCTCGCTCGGCCTGAACGACGTGATCGAGGACATCCTGATCACCCTGGGCAAGCAATACCACCTGCTGCGCCCGCTGGCGCAGAAGGAAGGCGTGTTCATCTATTACGTGCTGGACAAGGCCAAGTCGAACCTGGCGCTGGCGCGGCGCAAGCTGCAGGAAGTCGAGAAGGACATCACCTTCTGAGCACGCACGCGCGCGGTTTGCGCGCGTGGTTCATTGCACGCGCGCCCTGCGCGCTCAATGCCGGAAAGCCGGCTTCGCAAGGAGCCGGCTTTTTTGCGTTCCGGGCCGCCTTCAGCGGGCGAAGAGAAAGTAGAGCGCGACAACCGCGACCACGGCGACGACCAGCACCTTTTTCCAGCGGCTCGGGGCGGGGCCCGTCGTGGTGGACGACGTCCAGGTGACCGTCCGCGTTTGCTGAGGCGATGGTGAAGCCATGGGAGACGTCGAAAAGGACGAAAAGGACGATGAGGAAGACGAGGTCGTGAACGACTCCGAATCCGCAAAGAACGTCGTCGAGGTCGATGTCCTGCGCGTCTCGGTCTGCGCGCCGTCGATGCGGGCGAGGGCGTCGGCGACGATGTTCGGCTGCAACGCGTGGCCGGCCAGCGCCTTCAGCTCGTCCCGGCTCAGCGCCCCTGATCCGAGCACCGTCCAGGCGAGCGTGGCGGGCAGCGAGTCGGGCGCGGCCCAGGCTTCCTGGTGCGTGGGCAGCATCGACAGGCTGTGCGCGTGCTGTGCCGCGTCGAGCAGCTGCAGGGCCAGCAGCTGGTCGAGCGCGGCGGCGCTCACGCCGTCCTGCATGCGGCGCTCCAGCAGGCGCATGTGCAACTGCGCCCAGGGCGGCAGCGGTAGCTCGCCGCTGATGAGGTCGGTGGCCTCCGACGCGATGGCCTGGGCTTCGTTCTCGCGGCCTGCGGCGGCGCGCGCGGGCAGGTCGGCAAGGTCGTCTTGCGGAATGATCTCGCGGGCCACGACCCAGGCCAGTGCTTCGGCGGGGGTGCGCAGCGCGGTCGTGGGCAGTTCGGGGTCGTTGGTGGCCGTTGCGTGTTCCGCGTCGGTCAGCAGGCGCATTTGCTGCAGGTAACCCAGCGCGCGCTGGCTGGCTTCGAGATTCATGGGGTTCCCTCTCCTGGCTCGGTGATGAGGCGATGCTCGCACACCACCGCAGCGCCGCTACTTCGCCAGGTGCCCCAGCGGCAGCGCGCTGCTCGCCTTCACTTCCCCCAGCGAAAAGCTCGTGTGCAGGTCCTTCACATTGGGCAGGTTCATCAGGTGCTGGCGCGCGAAGGCGGAGAAGCTGTCCAGGTCCTGCGCCACCACCTGCAGCTCGAAGGTGCCGGTGCCGCTGATGTAGTGGCAGGCCACCACGTCGGGCAGCTTGCGGATGGCGTCCTCCAGCTTGCGGGTGGCCTCGTGGGTGACGCGCTCGGTGTCCACGCGCACGAAGGCGAGCACGCCCAGACCGATCTTGTGGCGGTCGATCTCGGCGTGGTAGCCCTTGATGAAGCCGGCCTCTTCCAGCGCGCGCACCCGGCGCCAGCAGGGCGCGGCGGACAGGCCCACGCGCTGCGCCAGCTCGGCGTTGGTGAGGCGTCCGTCGGCCTGCAGTTCTTGCAGGATTGCAAGGTCGAACTTGTCAATGCTTTCCATAAAGGTGGATATTAAGCAAGATTCTTTCTGGAAGCCGGTTTTTCAGGGCAAAGAACGCAAACACCTGTCGCGGACCCCGGCATACACTTTGCGTGATCATGGGCTCGCGCCCTACCGGGCACAGACCCACAGCCAATCCAGCCAGGCCCACAAGGCCCTGCCAACAGGAGACAAGACAACATGAATGCACCGCTGCCCGAGCACATTCGCAAGGCCCTAGAAACGGTCACGCTCGACGACAAATATTCCCTCGACTACGGCCGTGCCTTCATGAGCGGCGTGCAGGCCCTCGTCAAGCTGCCGATGCTCCAGCAGTTGCGCGACAAGCAGGCCGGCAAGAACACCGCCGGCTTCATCAGCGGCTACCGCGGCTCCCCGCTCGGCGGCTACGACCAGGCGCTGTGGAAGGCCAGCAAGTTCCTCAAGGAACAGAACATCGTCTTCCAGCCCGGCGTGAACGAAGAGCTGGCGGCCACCGCGCTCTGGGGCACCCAGCAACTGGGCTTCTCGCCGCAGGGCACCAACAAGTTCGACGGCGTGTTCGGCATCTGGTACGGCAAGGGCCCGGGCGTGGACCGCTGCTCCGACGTGTTCAAGCACGCCAACATGGCCGGCACCACCGAGTTCGGCGGCGTGATCGCGGTGGCGGGGGACGACCACATCTCCAAGAGCTCCACCGCCGCCCACCAGAGCGACCACATCTTCAAGGCCTGCGGCACGCCGGTGTTCTTTCCGGCCAACGTGCAGGAAATTCTGGACCTGGGCATTCACGCCTTCGCCATGAGCCGCTTCTCGGGCGTGTGGTCGGGCATGAAGACGATCCAGGAAATCGTGGAGTCGAGCGCCACGGCCATGATCGACCCCGAGCGCGTGCAGATCGTCATTCCCACCGACTTCGAAATGCCGCCCGGCGGGCTGCACATTCGCTGGCCCGACCATGCGCTGGAGCAGGAAGCCCGGCTCATGCACTACAAGTGGTACGCCGCGCTGGCCTACATTCGCGCCAACCGCCTGAACTACAACGTGATCGAAGGCCCGAACGACCGCTTCGGCATCATGGCCAGCGGCAAGGCCTTCAACGACACGCGCCAGGCGCTGATCGACCTGGGCCTGGACGACGCGGCCTGCCGCCGACTGGGCATTCGCCTGCACAAGGTGGGCGTGGTGTGGCCGCTGGAGGCGCAGCTCACGCGCGAATTCGCCACCGGCCTGCAAGAGATTCTGGTGGTCGAGGAGAAGCGCCAGGTCATCGAATACCAGCTGAAGGAAGAGCTCTACAACTGGCGCTCCGACGTGCGCCCCAACGTGGTCGGCAAGTTCGACGAAGGCGCCAGCGCCGACGCCGACGGCTACTCCGGCGGCGAATGGTCGATGCCCAACCCGACCGCCCACACGCTGCTGCGCGCCAACGCCGACCTGAGCCCGGCGCTCATCGCCAAGGCCATCGCCGCGCGCCTGAAGAAGACCGGCCTGCTGGCCGCGGCCGGCGCCGACATGGCCGCGCGCATCGACGCGCAGCTGGCCATCCTCGAAGCCAAGGAGCGTTCGATGGTGGTGCAGCAGGCTTCCACCAGCGTGGCCGACGCCACGCGCCAGCCCTGGTTCTGCTCGGGCTGCCCGCACAACACCAGCACCGTGGTGCCCGAAGGTTCGCGCGCAATGGGCGGCATCGGCTGCCACTTCATGGCGACCTGGATGGACCGCTCCACCATCGGCTTCACGCAGATGGGCGGCGAGGGCGTGCCATGGGTGGGCCAGCAGCCCTTCACCACCGACCAGCACATCTTTGCGAACCTGGGCGACGGCACGTACTTCCACAGCGGCCTGCTCGCCATTCGCCAGAGCATTGCAGCGGGCGTGAACATCACCTACAAGATCCTTTACAACGACGCGGTCGCCATGACCGGCGGCCAGCAGGTGGGCGAGCGGCCCGAAGGCCACTCGGTGCTGCAGATTGCCGAGAGCCTGCATGCCGAAGGCGCGAAGAAGGTCGTGATCGTCACCGACGAGCCCGAGAAGTACGAAGGCGTGAGCATTCCGGGCGACCACGTGCAAGTGAAGCACCGCGACCTGCTCGACGACATTCAGCGCGAGTTTCGCGCCATGGCCGGCACCACGGCCATCATCTACGACCAGACCTGCGCCACTGAAAAGCGCCGCCGCCGCAAGCGGGGCACGGCCGTCGATCCGGCCAAGCGCGTGGTCATCAACGAGCTGGTCTGCGAAGGCTGCGGCGACTGCAGCGTGCAGAGCAACTGCCTGAGCGTGGAGCCGCTGGAAACCGAATTCGGCCGCAAGCGCGCCATCAACCAGAGCAGCTGCAACAAGGACATGAGCTGCCTGAAGGGCTTCTGCCCGAGCTTCGTCACCGTCGAGGGCGGCCAGCTCAAGAAGAAGAGCAAGAGCAAGGGCGCCACGCCGGCCGAGTTCGGCCTGCTGAGCCAGCCGGTGATTCCGTCGCTGGCGGGCGGCAAGGTCTGGGGCGTGGTGGTGGCGGGCGTGGGCGGCACGGGCGTGATCACCATCGGCCAGCTGCTGGGCATGGCCGCGCACATCGAGGCCAAGGGCATCGTCACGCAGGACGCGGCGGGCCTGGCGCAAAAGGGCGGCGCCACCTGGAGCCATGTGCTCATCGGCGACACGCAGGACGACATTCGCACCACCCGCGTGGGCACTGCGGCGGCCGACCTGATTCTGGCCTGCGACCCGCTGGTGACCATCAACGGCGAGACCATGGCGCGCATGCGCGAAGGGCGCACGCACGTGGCGCTCAACAGCCACAGCTCGCCCACCGCCGCCTTCGTGCGCAACGCCAACTGGCAGAACCCCGAAGACGCCTGCGCCGCCGAGATTGCGCGCGCCGTGGGCATCGACGCCCTGGGCACCTTCGACGCCGACGCCGCGGCCACCGCGCTGATGGGCGACAGCATCTACGTCAACCCGATGATCCTGGGCTACGCCTGGCAAAGGGGCTGGGTGCCGCTGGCGCACGAGTCGCTGATGCGCGCCATCGAGCTGAACGCCGTGGCCGTCGAGAACAACAAGACCGCCTTCGAATGGGGCCGCCACGCCGCCGTGCGCCCCGACGAGCTGCAAAAGCGCGTGCGCCCCGGCCAGGTGGTCGAGTTCAAGAAGCGCGAAAGCGTCGACACCCTGGTGGCGCGCCGCGTGGAGTTCCTCACTGGCTACCAGAACGCCGCCTATGCGGACGAATACAGGCAGTTCATCGGCAAGGTGCAGCGCGCCGAAGCGGCCGTGGGCAAGAGCACCGCGCTGAGCGAGACCGTGGCGCGCTACCTGTTCAAGCTGATGGCCTACAAGGACGAGTACGAAGTGGCGCGCCTGCACACCGACCGCACCTTCCTGAACCGCGTCGAGGGCATGTTCGAGGGCGACTACAAGCTCAACTACCACCTCGCCCCGCCGCTCATCGCCAAGAAGAACAGCAAGGGCCAGCTGCAGAAGCAGAAGTTCGGCCCCTGGATGCTCACGGGCTTCAAGCTGCTCGCCAAGCTCAAGGGCGTGCGCGGCACGGCGCTGGACATCTTCGGGCGCACCGAAGAGCGCAAGACAGAGCGCGCGCTGATCGGCGAGTACCGCGCCAGCATCGATGAAGTGATTGGCGGCCTGCGCGCCGACAACCACGCGCTGGCGCTGGAGATTGCCGCGCTGCCCGAGCAGATTCGCGGTTATGGCCATGTGAAGGAACGCAACCTGGCCGCCACCCGCACCCGCTGGAGCGAGCTGCTGGGCAAGTGGCGCCATCCGCAGGCGGAGCGCGTGGCGGCCTGATCGCCAGGGCTTTTTTTGGCAACACGGGCGTCCGCTGGACGCCCGTTGCTATTGAATCCGTAGCAAACTTCCGGCCGACTGAATACCCGGAAAGCCCTCCCCACCCCCCCGGATAAGCGCGAGGAGGCGCCACCTGCGCCGAATACAATGCCCGGTGCTGTGCGCGGCCAGGCCGCGCCGCGCTTTGACTTGCGGTCCGCTTCCTGTGCGACCGCGAACCCCAAGGAATCGCGGGCGCCGCCCGTGCTCCCATCGTTTTCTCTTCCCTCTGCTGGAGACTCTCTTGTTCATTTCCTCTGCTTTCGCCCAGACCGCGCCTGCTGCAGCCGGCGGCGGTGACATGTTGTCCTCGCTCGGCAGCATGCTGCCTCTGGTGCTGATGTTCGTGGTGCTGTATTTCGTGATGATCCGCCCGCAGATGAAGCGCCAGAAGGAAGCCCGCGCCATGATCGAAGCCCTGGCCAAGGGCGACGAAGTTGCCACCGCCGGCGGCGTGCTCGGCAAGATCACCTCGATCAGCGACCAGTACCTCGGCCTTGAAATCGCCAACGGCATCGAGATCAAGATCCAGCGCAGCGCCGTGGTTCAGGTCCTGCCCAAGGGCGCAGTCAAGCAATAAAAGCGTGAGCCGACCCTTGCGCTTCTGGGCGCAAGGCATCAAATCACGCCGTGTCCCGTTTCTGAAAAGCGCTTTGTCATGAACCGTTACCCGGTCTGGAAGTACGCGACCATCCTGGTCGTGTTGCTCGTGGGGCTCATCTACGCTCTGCCCAATTTCTTCGGCGAAGCACCGGCGGTGCAGGTGTCGGCGGCCAAGACAACCGTCAAGGTCGACGCCGCCACCCAGGCCCGGGTCGAGGAGGCGCTGAAGGCTGCCAGCCTGGCGCCCGACCTGATCACCCTGGACGCCGGCTCGCTGCGGGCCCGGTTCACCACTCCCGACGACCAGCTCAAGGCGCGCGACGTGATCCAGCATGCGCTGGTGCCCGACGCCAGCGACCCGCCCTACACGGTGGCGCTGAACCTGCTGTCGCGCTCGCCCGGCTGGCTGACCTCGCTGCATGCCTTCCCCATGTACCTGGGCCTGGACCTGCGCGGCGGGGTCGACTTCTTGCTGCAGGTGGACATGAAGGGCGCCATCGACAAGAAGGCCGAGTCCTTCGCCAGCGACCTGCGCACCACGCTGCGCGACAAGAACATCCGCGGCACCCAGGTGAGCCGCAACGGCCAGACCGTGGAGGTGAGCTTTCGCGACGCCGCCTCGCTGGACGCGGCCAAGGCCATCATCCAGGACCAGTTCACCGACCTGAGCACCACCGACAGCCAGGACGGCAGCACCTGGCGCCTGGTGGCCAGCATCAAGCCGGAAGCCGCGCGCCGCCTGCAGGACGCCGCGCTCAAGCAGAACATCACCACGCTGCACAACCGGATCAACGAACTCGGCGTGGCCGAACCGGTGATCCAGCAGCAGGGCCTGGACCGCATCGTGGTGCAGCTGCCCGGCGTGCAGGACACGGCCAAGGCCAAGGAAATCCTGGGCCGCACCGCCACGCTCGAAATGCGCATGGTCGACGAAAGCGCCGAAGGCCGCTCGGCCGAACTGAGCGGCGGACCGGTGCCTTTCGGCTCCGAGAAGTTTCTTGACCGCCAGGGCCGCCCGGTCATCGTGAAGAAGCAGGTGCTCGTCACCGGCGAGAACCTCACCGACGCGCAACCCGGCTTCGACCAGCAAAGCAACCAGCCCAAGGTCGACCTGACCATGGACGCCAAGGGCGGTCGCATCATGCGCGACGTCAGCCGCGAGAACTACAAGAAGCGCATGGCGATGCTGATCTTCGAAAAGGGCAAGGGCGAAGTGCTCACCGCCCCGTCGATCAACGGCGAGCTGGGCAACCGCTTCCAGGTGTCGGGCTCGATGACCGTGGCCGAAGCCAGCGACCTCGCGCTGCTGCTGCGCGCCGGCTCGCTGGCCGCGCCCATGGACATCATCCAGGAACGCACCATCGGCCCGAGCCTGGGCGCCGACAACATCGAGAAGGGCTTCAAGAGCGTGATGTACGGCTTCCTGGCGATCATGGTGTTCATGTGCGCGTACTACGCACTGTTCGGCCTGTTCTCCTCGATCGCGCTGGCCGTCAACCTGATGCTGCTGGTGGCCATTCTGTCGATGCTGCAGGCCACGCTCACGCTGCCCGGCATCGCGGCCATGGCGCTGGCCATCGGCGTGGCGATCGACTCCAACGTGCTGATCAACGAGCGCGTGCGCGAAGAGCTGCGCAACGGAGCGTCGCCGCAGGCGGCCATCCACGCGGGCTACGAGCGCGCCTGGGGCACCATTCTGGACTCCAACGTGACCACGCTCATCGCGGGCATCGCGCTGCTGGCCTTCGGCTCGGGCCCGGTGCGCGGCTTTGCTGTGGTGCACTGCATCGGCATCGTCACCTCTATGTTCTCCGCCGTGTTCTTCTCGCGCGGTCTCGTGAACTTCTGGTACGGCCAGAAGAAGAAGCTCAAGACGGTGTCCATCGGCACGGTCTGGCGGCCCACGCCCGACGCCTCGGCCGTGGCCACCAAGTAAAGGTCGAGGACAAGCGCCATGGAATTCTTCCGCATCCACAAGACGATCCCCTTCATGCGCCACGCGGTGGTGCTGAACATCGTCTCCGTCGTCACCTTCGCGCTGGCGGTGTTCTTTCTGTTCCACCGCGGCTTGCACCTTTCGGTCGAGTTCACGGGCGGCACCGTGATGGAGGTCGCCTATGCGCAGTCGGCCGACATCGGCAAGGTGCGCGAGGCCATCGGCAAGCTCGGCTACCCCGACGTGCAGGTGCAGAGCTACGGCAGCTCGCGCGACGTGCAGATCCGCCTGCCGGCCCAGAAGGGCATGAGCTCCGACCAGCAGAGCGCGCAGGTCATGCAGGCGCTGAAGACGGTCGATGCGTCGGCCACGCAGCGCGGCCTCGAAGTGGTCGGCCCGCAGGTCGGCGAGGAGCTCACCACCAACGGCCTGAAGGCCCTGGGCATGGTGGTGGTGGGCATCATGATCTACCTGGCGTTTCGCTTCGAGTGGAAGTTTGCGTTGGCCACCGTGCTGGCCAACCTGCACGACGTGGTGATCATCCTGGGCTTCTTCGCCTTCTTCCAGTGGGAGTTTTCGCTGGCGGTGCTGGCGGCGGTGCTGGCGGTGCTGGGGTATTCGGTGAACGAGTCGGTCGTGATCTTCGACCGCATTCGCGAGAACTTCCGCCGCTACCGCAAGATGTCGACCACGGAGATCATCGACAACGCGATCACCTCGACCATCAGCCGGACCATCATCACGCACGGCTCCACCCAGCTGGTGGTGCTGTCGATGTTCTTCTTCGGCGGGCCCACGCTGCACTACTTTGCGTTGGCGCTGACCATCGGCATCTGCTTCGGCATCTACTCGTCGGCGTTCGTGGCGGCGGCCATCGCCATGTGGCTGGGCGTGAAGCGCGAAGACCTGGTCAAGGGCACCCCGGTCAAGCGCGACGGCGACTCCGAAGACGACCCGAACGCCGGCGCGGTGGTCTGACGGATACTCCAGGGTCAACTGCGCGCGGTGCCGGCCAGGCCGCGCCGCGGTTCGCATGCAACGCCGGGCACTCTCCACACTTGTGCCCCGGCGCATCCCGATGCAAGCTCTCGGTTGTTGCTGACGAATCGACCCTTTTGGCCCGTTTGGCCTTTTTCACTTTTCAATGAGCATTGCGCGGTCCGCCTCTTCCCTGCAGCTCGCACGCGAGACGCGTGAGCGTTTCGTGTCGGCCACGGAAGGCGCCATTGCACCGCTGGCCCGCGCCATCCGGGACCGGCTGACCGCCCTTTCGTCCGAAGCCGGCAACGCCCGCGCCATGCAGGAACACCGCGACGACTTCGTCGCCTTCCAGGGCCAGGCCACGCAATGGGTCGCGCTCGCGCAGACCGGCTGGCGCAAGGCGCTGGGCGCCACGGCCGGCGTGTCGGCGGTGCCCTCGGTGCTGCGCCTGGAGCTGATCGGCAACGAGGTGGTGGAGAGCAACATCCTCTCCTCGCGCCTGGCGCAGATGATCCACGACAAGGCCAGCTTCGAGCTCAGCGACCTGCGCCTGCGCATCCAGCACCTCGAAGGCACGAGCGAGCTCGACGCCAAGGACGTGCTCAAACCCGAGACGCTGGCCAAGCTGCTGGTCGAACAGTGGCTGGCCGCCGGCCTGAGCCGCGGGCTGTGGACCCGCGTGCAGGACGTGGTGCAGCAGGGCTTGGTCGAGGTGGTGGCCAACGCCTACCAGAGCGCCAATGCCTTCCTGATTGCCAACGGCGTGATGGAGGAGATCGACCTCAAGAGTTTCGTGCGCCGCACCGGCGGCGCGAGCAGCGCAAACGGTGCCGGCGGCGCCGGTGGAACGCCCACCGCGTCCGGCATGCCGATGGACAGCGGCATGGCCGCCGGTCCCCGCAGCGTGCAGCGCGCGGGCGCCGGGTTCGAGGGCGCGCAGGCTTCCGCGTCCTCGAATGTAGCGCCGGGTTCCACCACCACCGGCGGCTCGCCGTTGATGGCCGCGCGCCAGCGTGCGCAGTCCGCGCTGCTGAGCCTCAAGCGCTTTGTGGCCGCGCGCATCGGCGGCGACCCGGGTGGCGTGCCCGGCCCGTACACCGCGCCGGGAGCGGAAGGCCGCGCGAGCCTTGGCAGTGGCAGCGGTGGCCAGCCGGCGCAGGGCGGCAGCGGTACGGCGGCGCCCCGCGTCTTTTCCCGCACCTTTGCCGGCGCCATCGCCGACGCCGAAGTCGCCTACCGCATGGCCGCCACGCAGTACATCGACGGCAACGGCGAGCAGGCCACGCTGATGCAGCAGACCGCGGTCGACATGCGCCGGCGCACCGCCGAACTCAAGAAGCGCGCGCCCACCACGGCCGACAAGGCCACGGTCGAGATCGTCGCGCTGATGTTCCAGGCCATCCTGGCCGAGGAGCGCATTCCGTTTTCCGCCCGCGTGTGGTTCGCCCGCCTGCAGATGCCGGTGCTGCGCGTGGCCATTGCCGAGCCCGAGTTCTTCGGAACCCTGCAGCACCCCGCGCGCATGCTGATCGACCGCATGGGCTCCTGCGTGATGGGCTTCGACGCGGCGGCCATCACCGGCAGCGCACTCGAAGGCGAAATCCGCCGCGTGGTGCAGGTGATCGAGCAGTACCCCGAAACCGGCCAGCGCGTGTTCAAGCTGGTGTTCGACGAGTTCGTCGCCTTCCTCAACCGCTACCTGACGCAGAGCGACACCACGCAGCGCGTGATGAGCGTGGCGCAGCAGGTCGAGCAGAAGGAAACGATGGCCATCCAGTACACCATCGAGTTGCGCAAGATGCTCAACGACATGCCGGTGCGCGAGGAGATCCGCGAGTTCCTGTTCAAGGTCTGGGCCGAGGTGCTGGCCATTGCCGCGCTGCGCTACGGCGCGCAGGGCGAGCAGACCGTCATGCTCAAGCGCGTGGCCTCCGAGCTGGTGTGGGCCGCAAGCGCCAAGCCCAACCGCGCCGACCGCGCCCGCGTGATCCAGGATCTGCCGCAGCTGCTGCAGCGCCTGCGCCAGGGCATGGCGCTGCTGGGCATCGTGGACGAGCCGCAGGAAGCGCACATCAAGGTCATCGGCGCCACGCTGTCCGACGCCTTCCTGTCCAAGACCGAGGCCATTCCGCAGGCCAAGATCGAGGCGATGGCCGAGCATCTGACGCACCTGGAAGATTTCGTGACCGATGTGGGCGGAGCCGGCGGCAACGAGTTGCCGCTCGATGCCCACAGCATCGAGCTGTTGCTGGGCGTGGACGCCGCGTCGATCGAAGTCATCCCGGACGCCGCCGGCACCAAGGTGCCCGAGGACATGCTGGCCTGGGCGCACGAGCTTCAGGTGGGCAACTGGTTCATGCTGGACCACAACGACCGCGTGAGTCAGGTGCAGTTTGTCTGGCGCAGCGACCGCAAGCAGCTGCACCTGTTCGCCTCGTCGGACGGCCGCAGCTTCTTGATTCAGGCCGGCCGGCTCGCAACCTACCTGCAGGCGGGCTTGCTGGTGCCGGCCGAAGAAGAAACGCTCACGGTGCGTGCCACGCGCGAGGCGCTGGCCAAGCTCGACGCCAACCCCGAGCGCTTGCTGAACTAGCCGGCCGAGCCGGCTTCAGCCGCGGCGGACGGGGGTCAGTGAGCGACGCGGCCTTCGCGCGGTTCGCAGAGCTCGTCGAGCACCAGGGCATCGGGCTCGATGCCGGTGCTCCAGTGCACCATCAGCACGATGATCTTCAACTCGTCGAGGGCCACCGGATTGCCCGGCGCGGCCATTGCGCGTTCGACGACGATTTCGCGCAGGCCGCACGGCAACACGTTCGACGATTCAAGAAAGCGGATGAAGCCGAGGCACTCGGCACCCAGGTGCTCCTGCTCGGCCTGCGAGTAGACGCGCATGGCGTCGTCGGACTGCGGCAGGGCGGTTTCCTGCGTACCGCGCAGCGTGACCGTGGCACTGGCCGCGTCGTTCGGGTGAAGCTCGATCTGCATGCCCTGCGTGGCAAGGCTCAGGCCGTCGAGCCAGTGAAGGGCTTCGCGGATTTCGTCTGCCTCGAAGCCGTGCGCGCTGAGCTTGCGGCCCAGCTGTTCGGGTTCGGGGCAGGCATCGCCGCGCCAATAGTTTTCGTAGACAAAAACAAGCACTTCGAACATGGTCCCAATATAGCCCACGTTCACAGCCCACGTTCGTGCGCCGCGAGCTAAGTGGCGGCCATTCGCTGGAACAGGCCGCCGGGCAGGCGAGCGATGTGGCCGTCGAGTTCGAGCTCGAGCATCTTGGCCTGCAGTGCCGCCGCGCCCCAGCCGGTGCGCGCGCTCAGTGCGTCGAGGCTCACCGGGTCGAAGCCCAGGGCGTCGAGCAGCGGGTGGTCGGTGGCATCGACAGCATTCGCTGCGTGCCCGTTGCCGCCGGCCGCGCGAGTCGGCAGCGGCGGCAGTTCCTCGAGGATGTCGCTCACCGACTCCACCAGCTTCGCGCCCTGGCGGATCAGCGCATGGCAGCCGCGCGACTGGGGCGAGTGGATCGAGCCGGGAATCGCGAACACTTCCTTGCCCTGCTCGGAGGCGAGCCGCGCGGTGATGAGCGAGCCCGACTGCAGCGCCGCCTCCACCACCAGCGTGCCGCGCGCCAGCCCGGCGATCAGCCGGTTGCGCTTGGGAAAATTCTGCGTGAGCGGCGGCGTGCCCAGGGGCAGCTCGCTCACGATCAGCCCTTGCTGCGTGATGCGGTGCGCCAGGTCACGGTGCCGCGCGGGGTAGACGCGGTCGAGCCCGGTGCCCACCACCGCGACCGTGGCCAGCCGCGGCGCATTGCCGGCAGCGTCCAGCGCACCCTGGTGGGCCGCACCGTCCACACCCAGCGCCAGGCCCGAGACCACGGGCAGGCCGGCTTCGCCCAGCGCGCGGGCAAAGCTGCGCGCGTTGGTGGCGCCCTGCGGGGTCGGGTTGCGGCTGCCCACCACGGCAATGCTCCGGCCAAGCTGCGTGAGGTTGTAGTCGGCCGCGCCCAGCACATAGAGCAGCAGCGGCGGGTCGGCCATTTCGAGCAGCGAGGCCGGGTAGCCGGCATCGCCCAGCGTCACGACGCGGCGCGTGGTGCCGTTGTCGTTGGCATGCAGCCACTGCCAGGTGAGGTCGATCTGTGCCTGCAGGTTGGGCGGTGGCTGCTGCAGGGCGGCCGCCTGCGCCTGCGAGACGACCTCGCGCAGCGCGGCATCGGGCTGCGCGAAGATGCGTTCAGGCAGCCCGAAGGCCGCGAGGAGTCGGCGAGCGGCGCCGTCGCCGATGCTCGGCGTCAGTGAAAGCCGCAGCCAGCCTGCGAGTTCTGCGCGTTCCAAACCAGTGTTCGAGAAAGCCGGGGTCGCAGGTCAGGGATTGACGAGGAAGTCTCCAGCGCGCGGAGTGTCGTTGATTTCCAGCACCAGCGCGTAGGACACCTTCTCGAAAGTACGGAACACCATCAGCAGGCCGATGCGTTCGTTGGGCAGCTTGATGGTTTCCTTGCGCGCGCCGGTGCGGTCGAGGATGGTCTCGCCGTTCTTCATGATGGCCAGCACATGGCCGTTGTCGACGCCGTCGCGCGTGCCCTTGTTGATGGCCACCACCTGGTTCTGCGCGGCGAACTGCACGGCATTGCCATAGACGGAAATGATGCGTCCGTCGATCTGCGTCGAAGGCGCGCGCGGCACGTAGCTCAGCAGCTGGCGCGGCGGCTCGGGCAGCAGGCGGTCGCCGGCGCGCATTTCCTCGCGCGACGCAATGATGTCGATGCTGGCGGGCACCACGGTGATGATGTCCTTGTCTTCCACCGTCTCGATGGTGGTCGACTCGCCGCGCTGCAGCCGTGCCTTGCCCAGGTACTGCGCCTCGTAGCCTAGGATTTCACCCGTGCCCGGGTCTTTCAGCGGTGTGGCGTTGCGGAAGATGCGGAAGTTCTGCACCGGGCCGGGGGCTTCGACCAGAGGCGATTCGGCGTTGCCGCGGGCATAGGCCCGGTCGCCGCGCGACAGCAGCACGCGGCTGTCGTTGCCGGCCACGATGCGCGGGGCGCTGTCCAGCGTGTTGGCGTCCACCACGATGGGTTCGCTCAAAAACGGCTCGATGATGCTCGGGTTGAGCGTGGGCAATGCCATGCCGGCCAGCGAGTCGAAGCGGGTGCGCGGTGACAGCTTGATGGTGCCGCCGTCGCCGCCGAAGCCGCCGCGGCGCGTGGTCAGGCGTGCGCGGCCGCCGCTCTTGTCCAGGTACAGCACCTGGCCCGGGTAGATGCGGTGCGGGTTGGCGATTTCATTGATGTTCATGCCCCACAGTTCCGGCCAGCGCCAGGGGCGCAGCAGGTACAGGCGCGAAATGGCCCAGAGCGTGTCGCCGGGCTTGACCGTGTATTCGTCGGGCGCGTTGGCTGCCAGTTCGCTCAGCGGCACGCCCTGCTGGGCGGCTTGCTGGGCCGTGGCGCGCTGCTGCGGCGTGACGGGGTAGTTCTGTGCCCAGGCCGTGGTGACGCCGCAGACGCCGATTGCCGCCAGGGCTGTCAGCGTTGCAAGAAAATGGGGGCGCTGGCGTTCGGTGGATCTGAGCTTGTTCATGTCTGGATGGTGAGCGCGAGACGTTTCGCTGCGCATACGAATCTCACAATTTGCTACGAATTCTGCGCTGAAGCCCTTGAGAGGGCAACGTTTTCGGGGCCGCACGGCCCGACGCGTCGCGGAATTGGCGAAAATAGCCACAACTTCCCCCCGATTTCATGGCCAAACGAATCATTCTGAGTTACCCGGACAAGCGCCTGCACACGGTGGCCAAGCCGGTGCAAGGCGTCGACGCGCGCATCAAGGCCCTGGTGGCCGACATGCTGGAAACCATGTACGACGCCAACGGCATCGGCCTGGCGGCCACCCAGGTCGACGTGCACGAGCGCCTGGTGGTCATCGATGTGTCGGACGAGCGCAACGAACCGATCGTGCTGATCAACCCCGAGATCACCTGGGCCAGCGACGAGCGCGTGCTGAACGAAGAGGGCTGCCTGTCGGTGCCCGGCATCTACGACGGCGTGATGCGCTCCACCTCGGTGAAGGTGCAGGCGCTCGACGAGCACGGCGAGCAGCGCACCATCGAGGCCGACGGCTTGCTGGCCGTGTGCATCCAGCACGAGCTGGACCATTTGCTCGGCAAGGTGTTCGTCGAATACCTCTCGCCGCTCAAGCGCAACCGCATCAAGAGCAAGCTGCTCAAGCAGCAGCGCGAAGACCTGCGCGAAGGCGCCTGAACGCCATGACCGCACGTCGTTCCGGCTTTCTCGCCGCGGTGGTGCTTGTTGCGCTGGCCGGCTGCGCCAACGAACCCACGCGCGTGCAGCCGGGCGCCAGCGCCGCCGACACCCTGCAGCGCTTGGGCGCGCCCACGGGCCGCTACCCGCTCACCGGCGGTGGCGAGCGCCTGCAGTACTCGCGCATGCCGGCCGGCTTCGAGGTGACCGACATCGACGTCGACGCCGCTGGCAAGGTCGTCTCGGTGACGCAGGTGCTCAGCGAGGCGCGCTTCGGGCAGGACATCAAGGTCAACCAGTGGCGCCAGAACGACGTGATGGCCTTCTACGGCCGTCCCTATGAAATTTCCCGCGTCAGCTCCTTCGACGGTGCGGTCTGGACCTGGCGCTACAAGTCCGTGAACGAGCGCCGCATGCTGTACATCTACATCGACCCGACCGGCGTGGTCCGGCGCTATCACACGGGGGACGATCTGGAGCTTGATCGGATCCGGGATTGAGCCGCCGTAGAGTCGTTTTTGCGGGCACGCCCGAGTTCGCGCGCGTCGCCCTGGAGGCCATTGCCGCCGCCGGACATGAGGTGGTGCTGGTGATGAGCCAGCCCGACCGCCCCGCCGGCCGCGGCATGAAGCTGCAGGCGTCTCCCGTCAAGCAATGCGCCGTGGCCAGCGACTGGCCCGTGGCGCAGCCGCGCAGCCTGCGCCTGGACGGCAAGTACCCCGACGAGGCCTCCGCCGCGCGCGCAACCCTGCTGGCCGCCAGGCCCGACGTGATGGTGGTCGCCGCCTACGGCCTGATCCTGCCCCAGTGGGTGCTCGACCTGCCGGTGCACGGCTGCCTGAACATCCATGCGAGCCTGCTGCCGCGCTGGCGCGGCGCGGCGCCGATCCACCGCGCCATCGAGGCGGGCGACACGCAGACCGGCATCACCATCATGCAGATGGACGCCGGCCTGGACACCGGCGACATGCTGCTGCGCGAGGCGCTCGACATCGGCGCCGACAACACCGCCCGGCTGCACGACCGCCTGGCCGAACTGGGCGGAAAAATGATCGTCGAGGCGCTCGCGCGCATCGGCACGCTCACCCGCACGCCGCAGCCGGCCGAAGGCATCACCTACGCCCACAAGGTCGAGAAGCACGAAGCGCTGATCGACTGGGCCCAGCCGGCCGAGGCCATCGTGCGGCGCGTTCGCGCCTTCGACCCGTTCCCGGGCGCGAACAGCCCGCTCGACGGCGAGACCATCAAGCTCTGGACCGCGCATGCGGCTTCGTCCACGGAGTCGGCCGCGCCGGGCACCCTGCTGGCCGTGAGCGACACCGGCGTCACCGTGGCCGCGGCCGACGCGGCCGTGACCGTCACCGAACTGCAGCGCCCGGGTGGCAAGCGCCTGGCCGTGGCCGATTTTCTGCGCGGCTTCGACCTGAAGCCCGGACAGACCTTCGGCTGATGTTCCTTTCGAAAAGCATCCGCGGCCGCCCGGAATTTCGCGTCGGCATGCGCGACATGTCGCCGGTGGCGCTCGGCCTGGGCGCTTGGGGCCTCATGACCGGCGTGGCCATGGTCAAGTCGAACATGAGCGTGCTCGAGGCGGTGGCCATGACCTTGCTGGTGTATGCGGGCAGTTCGCAGCTTGCGGCCATTCCGCTGCTGTTCGCGGGCGCGCCGGCCTGGATCATTCTGGCGACGGGCTTTTGCGTGAACCTGCGCTTCGTGGTGTTCAGCCTGCATCTGCGCCCCTACCTCATGCACATGCCGCGCTGGCGCCGCATGCTGCACGGCTACCTCACGGCCGACATGAGCTACGCGCTCTTCACCAAGAAGTACCGGCAGCCGCCGCTGACCATCGCCGAGCAGGAGGCCCAGGAGGCCTACCTCACCGGCAACTACTTCGTCACCTGGTGCGCCTGGATGGGCATGAGCCTGCTGGGCGTGGCGCTGGCCAACTTCATTCCGCAGAACTGGGGCCTGGGTTTTGCGGGCGTGCTGAGCCTGGTGGCCATCGTCTGTTCGATGGCCACCACCCGGCTGCGCGTGCTGGCCGCGCTCATTGCAGGCGCCACGGCCGTGGCGGCCTATGCGCTGCCGCTGAAGCTCAACATCGTGGCGGCCATCGGCGTGGCGGTGCTGCTGTGCTTCTGGCTGGAAAAGCAGTTCGGCATCGACCCGAACGCGGAGGACGACAAGTGAGCAGCACCCCCGCCACCACCGACGGGTGGACCCTGGGCGTGATCGTCGGGCTGGCGCTCGTCACCGTGGTCACGCGCTGCTTCTTCTTCATTCTCGACCGGCCCTGGGGCCTGCCCGATTGGGCGCATCGCGCGCTGCACTACGCGCCGGTCGCCGCGCTGGCGGGTGTGATCGCGCCCGAGATCGTCATGACGCAGGGCCACCTGATCACCACGCTGCACGACGCCCGCCTGTACGCGACGGTGGTGGGCGCGGCCTATTTCTATTGGCGCCGCGGCGTGCTCGGCACCATGCTGGCCGGCATGGCGGTTTACCTGCCGCTGCACCTCGGGCTGGGCTGGTAGCCGGCCCACCGGTGCTTCAGCCTGCCAGCCAAGGGGCTCAGTCGAGCTTCACGCCGGCCGTCTTGATGATCTGGCCCCAGCGTTCGCTCTCCGCGCGCGAGAGCTTGTAGAAATCTTGCGGCGTTCCGGGCAGGGCCTCGAAGCCGAAGTCCGCAAAGAGCTTCACCACCTTGGGCGCCTTCATCGCCTTGTGCAACTCGCCGTTGAGCCGCGCCACCGCCTCGGGCGGCATGCCGGCCGGGCCGATCAGGCCGTGGAAGGCGTAGGCGTTGACGTCGCTGAAGCCGGCCTCCACGAAAGTGGGCACGTCGGGCAGGGCGCTTGCGCGCTGCGGCAGCGCAATGGCCAGCACCCGCACCTTGCCCGACCGGATGATCGGCAGGCCCGAGGCCAGGTCCAGCATCATCACCGGCACCTGCCCGCCCATCACGTCGGTCATGGCAGGGGCGGCGCCCTTGTACGGCACGTGCGTGATCGTCAGGCCCGCCTTCTGCTTGAACAGCTCCATCGCCATGTGGTGCGGCGAGCCGTTGCCTGGCGAGGCGTAGCTCACCTTGTCGGGGTTGGCCTTCACGTAGCGCACGAACTCGGCCACGGTCTTGGCGGGAAAGTCGGGGTGCACCACCAGCGCCACCGGAAAGCGCCCGATGGTGCCGATGTAGCTGAAGTCGCTCGCGGGCTTGTACGGCAGCTTGACGAACATGTGCTCGTTGAAGAGCAGCGCCGCGTTCTCCGCCTGCATGACCGTGTAGCCGTCGGGCCTGGCCTGCATCATCACGGACACGCCGATGTTGGTGGAGGCGCCCGGCCGGTTGTCGATGATGAGCGGCTGGCCCAGCGACGGCTGCATCGCTTCGGCCAGCGCGCGCGCCAGGTTGTCGGTGCCGCCGCCGGCCGAGTACGGCACGATCCACTTGATCGGCTGGCTGGGGTACGCCGCCGGTTGCGCCGCGGCGTAGGTGGTGGCCAGCGCGAGCGCCGCGGCCAGCAGGGGAAGGAAGCGTTTCATCGTCTGTTGTCTCCGTTGCTTTTCTTGAAATGGGTTCAGCTCATTCGCCGCGCAAGATTTGCCAGAGTTCGCGGTCGCGCTCGGCCGTCCACACGACCGGGTGCTCGATGCCGCGCAGCTCGTCATAGGCGCGCGACACGTCGAAGGGCAGCACGTGCTGGAACACGGGCCAGCTGCCAAAGCGCGGCGCCATCGCGGCCTCGGCCCGCGCGAAGCAGCCCTTGAGCGTGTCGCCCGCGGCAATGCCGGCGCGCACGCTGTCGAGCAGCGTCGAGAGAAAAGCCTTGGAGAGCCCGATGGCCTCGGCGCACGCGGCCTCGTTCTGCAGCACCGCGCCGCGGCCCGGCACCAGCACGCGCGGCTTCAGCGCATGCACTGCGTCGAGCGTGCCGGCCCAGTCGCCGATGTAGGCGTCGCCCGCGTACACGCCGCAGTGGTTCTCGACCACGTCGCCCGAGAACAGCACGCCGCAGTCGGGCAGCCACGCGACCGTGTCGCCGCTGGAGTGGCCGCGGCCCAGCGCCATCAGGCGCAGTTCGCGGCCCGTGCCAGGGCGCGGTCCGAGCCACAGGCTCATCTGGCCCTGGAAGCTCACCGTCGGAAAAGTGAGGCCCGGAATTTCTTCCACGCCCGCGAACAGGCGTGGAAAGCGGCCGACCTCCGAGTCGAAGTCGGCCTGGCCGCGCGTGCGGATCCAGTCGAGCGTGCCGTTGCTCGCAACGATCTGCTCCACCTGGTCGAAGGCGCTGGCGCCCATCACGCGCACCGCGTGGTAGTGGGTGAGCACGATGGTCTTGATCGGCTTGTCGGTCACCGTGCGAATGGCCGCGAGAAAGTCGCGCGCCATGCGCGGCGTGGGGCGCGTGTCGATCAGCACCACCTGCTCGTCGCCGACGACGAAGCCGCAGTTCGGATCGAAGTCGCTGATGTAGCCGTAGGCGCCGGGCGCGAGTTCGCGCAACTGGGGCTTCTGCTCGCGGGTGTCGGAGGCGGAAGCGAAGGAGACGGAGGTGGTCATGGCGTGGTCGTTGTCGAGGGGTCGTCTTCGGCGGTCGCGGCGGCGTGAATGCAGGCGAGCAGCACGCCCTGGTCGGCGCACTGGTTGGCCAGCAGCAGCACCAGGCGGGCGTTGAGGTCGGCGCTCTGCGCGTCGGTGCGGCCTTCGTGCGCGGCGAGCAGTGCTTCGTAGAAGCCGTCGGGGTCGGGGATGCGGGGCTCGGTGATCATGGGGTGAGAGCAAGAGTGAGCGCGAGCGCGGTGTGCAGCGCGGCGGCGATGGCTTGCGGCGTGGCATTCGCCAGCACGGCGGCGCGGTAGGCGTCGGGGCGCACCAGCGCGAAGCTGCCGACACCGTCGATGCTGCCGATGCCCAGATGGGCGGTCAGCGTGTCGTCTGCCTGCAGCGTGGGCAGGCCGCTGTCGCCACCGATGGCCAGCAGGCGCAGCGGCAGCGAGGCCGTGGCTTCGCGTGCTGCTGCTGCCTGCGCGCGCGTCGGCGACACCCACAGGCCGAGGCACTGCGTGCCCTCGCCCAGCAACTGCATCAGCGTGGTCTCGCGCCCATCGGCCCAGCGCAGCGGCAGGTTCTGCACGGTGCGCCCGCCTTCGGGCAACTGCGGCGCGGCGGGGTAGTCGTTCGCGACCGACATGCGCCCCGTGTTCACCAGCGCCCGCGCGAACGGATGGCGCGCCGCCAGCGCCACCACGGCGCGGCGCAGCGTGTGTTCGGCCGGCGAGCGCGGCGCGAGGAAGCGCGCCGAGCGGCTCGTCACCTGCAGGTTCTGCCGCGCGGCGGGCTGCCGCTCCGCGTCGTAGCTGTCGAGCAGCGCGTCGCTGGCCTGGCCTTGCGCGACCAGCGCAAGCTTCCAGCCCAGGTTGGCCGCGTCCTGAATGCCGCTGTTGCCGCCGCGCGCGCCGAACGGGCTCACCACATGCGCCGCGTCGCCGATGAAGAACACGCGCCCATGGCGAAAGCGCTCCAGCAGGTGGTCGCGGTAGCCGTAGGGGCCGATCCACACGAACTCGAACTCCACCTCGGGCCCGAGCTGTTCGCGCAGCCGCGCGCCCGCCACTTCGGGCCGGCTGATGGTGGCGGTGTCGCAGTCTTCAGGCATCTGGTAGTCGATGCGCCACACGCCGTCGGCCATCAGGTGCTGCCACACGCCGCGGCCTTCGTTGAAGGGCGCGTCGACCCAGGTCCAGCGCTCGGTCGGCAGCGGCTTCTTGAAGCGCACGTCGCTGATGCACCAGCGGTCGGTGCTGCGCGAGGAATGCGCGTCGATGCCAAGCTGCGTGCGGATCGGGCTGTTGGCGCCCGTGGCGTCGATCAGCGTGTCGGCCTCGATGGCATAGCTGCCGGCGGGCGTTTCGATGTGCAGGCGCACGCCGTCGGCCAACTGCTCCACGTGCGTCACGCGGCTCTTCCAGCGCACGTCGGTCACGCCGAGTTCGAGGATGCGCTCGACCAGAAACCACTCCAGGTAGAACTGCTGCAGGTTGATGAACGGCGGCTGCTTCGAGACGCTGTTCGCCTGCAGGTTGAAGTTGTAGACCTCCTGCTCGCCGGAGAAGGTGCGCCCGAACGACCAGGTGATGCCCTTGGCCGCGATGCGTTCGAAGATGCCCAGGCGCTCGAAGATCTCCAGGCTTTTCTGCGCGTAGCAGATGCCGCGCGACGAGGCGCCGCGCACGCCCACGGTGTCGTCCTCGTCGAGCAGCACAGCGCGCACGCCGCGCTGCGCGAGGTCGCAGGCCAGCGTGAGGCCCGATGGCCCGGCGCCGACGATGACGATCGGGTGGCGCACAGCCGCAGTGCTGTTCAGCTCGGGCGGCGGCGTGAACGGCCAGCTCGGCAGTTCGTAGGCCGGGGCGAATGCAAAGGTTTCCATGGTCGGCCTACAGCGCGTGTGCGAATTCGGCGATGGCGTCCGCTGCTTGCGGAATCAAGTCCGGCTGCCCCGCGAGGTAGTGGTTGCCGCCGACGATGTCGACGTTGCGAATGCGCGCGCCGCCCGCCGCCATCCACGCGTCCCGCGTGCTCGGAAAGGTCGACTGGTCGCCGGTGTAGGTCAGCAGCAGTTGGGGCACCGTGGTGCGCGCGAGGTTGGTCGGCCCGTCGGCCTGCGAGCGCGACGACCACTGCGAGAGAAACGCCGTGAGCGACGTGGTGCGGCCCATCGCGTTGGCCGAGTAGTTCACCTGCCGTGCGTCGCCCCACACGCTGCCGGGCAGCCGGTCGTTCGCGTCGAGCGACAGGTCGACGCAGCGCGGGTCGGCATGCGTGCGGTAGACCACGAAGGCCTGGTCGCGCGGCGCGCCCGGCGTGTTGCGCAGCAGCGAGAGCCGCGCAACCGCCCACTGCTCGATGCGGTCCAGCCGCGCCTTTTGCGCCGCGCCGAAGCGGGCGAGAAAGTCGCTGTCGTAGGGCATGCGGTGGCGCGCGTCGTACATGTCGAGCTCGGGGTCGACCGAGAGCGGGTCGTGCTCGTCGGTGACCGAAGGGTCGATCCAGTCGCGCATGAGCCGGGTGCGGCCCAGGTGCGCGGCGCACAGCGCGATGCCGTCCACCGGCGGCAGGTCGCTCGGGTGCAGGTGCGTCGGGTCGCCGTCGGGCAGGTGCGTGGCCGTGAGCTGCTCGGCCTGCGCCTGATAGAAAGCCGCCAACGCGGCGCCGCCGGAGTTGCCGACCAGAAAAACCTTCTCGTAGCCCATCGCGCGCAGGTGCTGCACGCCGGCGCCCAGGTCCTGAATGGCGCGCTCCATCAGCAGCACCGTGTCGTTGCCCACGAAGCGCGAGTTCAGCCCCATGCAGCAGATGCCGCGCTCGGCCAGCGGGCCGATCAGGTAGTGGCCCATGAAGTTGCTGGTCGGGTGCATCACGATGGCCGCGACCTTTTTCGGCCCGTGCGGCGCACGCAAGGCGCCGTAGATGCGCGGGCGCAGCATCTGCAGGCCCGACTGGCTCTCCAGCGCGGCACCGGGCTTCACGTCGATGACGGCGAGTTGCAGCTCAGACATGCGATGCGCTTTTTTCGGTGGTGCGCAGTGCCGCCTTGCGCAGGGTCCATGCGTCCAGGTCGGCGCGCGCGCGCAAGGCATGCGCGTCCATCTCGGCCTGCGGCACGGTCGGCGTGGTCAGCTCCACGCGAATGCCGTTGGGGTCGAAGAAGTAGATCGATTCGATGATGTGGTGGTCGGTCACGCCCAGCACCTCGACACCCGCAGCTTCGAGCCGCGCCTTGGCGGCCAGCAGGTCGGCCACCGCGTCCACGCGCAGCGCGATGTGGTTCACCCACGCGGGCGTGTTGGGCGAAGGCAGCGCGGCCACGTCGTCGCCCAGGTCGAAGAAGGCGATGTACGCGCCGTCGCGCATCTGGAAAAAGATGTGCACGTAGGGGCAGTACTCGCCCGTGCTCGGCACGTGGTCGCTCTGGATCACATGGGTCAGCGGCAGGCCCAGCAGGTCTTCGTAGAAGCGGCGGGTTTCCTCGCTGTCGCGGCAGCGCCAGGCGAAGTGGTGCAGCCCGCGAATGGGCGGTGCCGCATGGGCGGTCGTCGGCATGGCTTTGTCTCCTGTGAGCCGCAATTGGGCGATGCCGTGTCTTATGATGCAATCGAAATTAATTCATAGATTGATGAAATAAACATATATATGAATCTGACCCTGCGCCAATTGCGCGCCTTCGCCGCCGTGGCCGAAAACGGCAGCTTCACCGCCGCGGCGCAGCAGCTACACCTCACGCAGTCGGCGCTCAGCGTGCTGGTGCGCGAGCTCGAACGCGAAATGGGCGTGCAACTGCTCGACCGCCACACGCGCAGCGTGCAGCTGTCGGAGGCGGGGCGCGAGTTCCTGCCGTCGGTGCACCGGCTGCTGGGCGACCTCACGAGCGCGGTGACCGGCGTGACCGATCTGCGTGACAAGAAGAAAGGGGTGTTGCGGCTTGCGGCGCCGCAGCTCATGGCCTGCACGCTGATGCCGCGCGTGATTGCGGTGTACCGCGCGCAGTACCCGCACATCGACGTGCGCCTGGCCGACACGCTGCCCGAGCACCTGCTGGCGGGCGTGACGGCGGGCGACGTCGAACTCGCCGTGGGGCAGGACGTGACGGTCGATGCCGCCATCGAGCGCCGCACGCTGTTTCGCGACCGGCACTGGCTGATCTGCCCGCCGGACCACGCCTTTGCCAAGCGCCGCAAGGTGCGTTGGCACGAGCTGGCGCCGTACACCTTCATTGCGCCCACGCGCGACTTTCGCCAGCGCGTGCTGCCCGAGCTGGGCCCGCAGGAGCGCGACTACATGCTGCGCCCCGGCACGCAGGAGGTGTCGTACATGACCACGGCGCTGGGCATGGTGGCCTCGGGGCTCGGGCTCACGGTGTGCCCGACCTACTCGGCCTCTCTGGTGCGCGCGCACGGGTTGCAGATGGTGCGGCTCGAATCGCCCGACTTCCACCGCGAGGTGTGCGTCTACAGCGCGGCGCGGCGCACGCTCTCGCCCGCCGCTTCGAGCTTCGTGGAGGTGCTGGAGCGCTTCGCCAAGGCGCAGCCGAAAGGCTGAAAAGCATCGGCCTGCGGCATCAGGCGCGTAGAGCGTCTGCAGGGCCAAACCTACAATGCAGGCCGACCCGTCTTCCACCTACTCCAGATCCATGAACGTCATTCGATTCACCGACCTCTGCGCACAGGGCAAAGCCGCCGGCCAGCGCGTTTTCATCCGTGCCGACCTCAACGTGCCGCAGGACGACGCAGGCAACATCACCGAGGACACGCGCATCCGCGCCTCCGTGCCCTGCATTCAGCTGGCGCTGGACGCCGGCGCGGCCGTGATGGTCACCTCGCACCTGGGCCGCCCGACCGAGGGCCAATTCAAGCCCGAAGACTCGCTGGCGCCGGTCGCCAAGCGCCTGGGCGAGCTGCTGGGTCGTGACGTTCCGCTGGTCGCCGACTGGGTCGACGGCGTCGACGTCAAGCCCGGCCAGGTCGTGCTGCTGGAGAACTGCCGCGTCAACAAGGGCGAGAAGAAGAACGACGAAGGCCTGGCCCGCAAGCTGGCCGCGCTCACCGACATCTATGTGAACGATGCCTTCGGCACCGCCCACCGCGCCGAAGCCACCACCTACGGCATTGCGCAGTTCGCCAAGGTTGCCGCGGCCGGCCCGCTGCTGGCGGCCGAGATGGACGCCATCACCAAAGCGCTGGCGCAACCGAAGCGCCCGCTGGTGGCCATCGTTGCGGGTTCGAAGGTCAGCACCAAGCTCACCATTCTGAAAAGCCTGTCGGCCAACGTCGACCAGCTGATCGTGGGTGGCGGCATCGCCAATACCTTCATGCTGGCCGCCGGCCTGAACATCGGCAAGTCGCTGGCCGAGCCCGACCTGGTCGACAACGCCAAGGCGGTGATCGAGGCCATGCGCGCGCGCGGCGCCGATGTGCCGATTCCGGTGGACGTGGTCACGGCCAAGACCTTCGCGGCCGACGCTGTTGCCACCGTGAAGGCGGCCGACGAAGTGGCCGACGACGACCTGATTCTGGACATCGGCCCGAAGACGGCCGCCATTCTGGCCGCGCAACTGCGCGAAGCCGGCACCATCGTCTGGAACGGCCCGGTGGGCGTGTTCGAGTTCGCGGCCTTCGAAGGCGGCACCAAGGCCATTGCGCAGGCCATCGCCGAAAGCAGCGCGTTCTCGATTGCCGGCGGCGGCGACACGCTCGCGGCCATCGCCAAGTACGGCATCGAGAAGCAGGTCGGCTACATCTCGACCGGCGGCGGTGCGTTCCTCGAAGTGCTGGAAGGCAAGACCCTGCCGGCCTTCGAAATCCTGACGAAGCGCGCGGCCGGCTGAGCGCCAGCGCGGCGGATGGCGATCAAAGCCCCTTGGGGGTGACTTCCGTCAGACACGCAAAGTGTATACAGTAGCGAAAACAAAACGGAGACTACCCTCATGAGCACGGACCGCATCCCCCGCCACGCCACCAAGATCGTTGCCACGCTCGGTCCGGCGTCCAACACGCCGGAGCTGCTGGAACAGATGATCCTGGCCAAAGTCAGCGTGGTGCGGCTGAACTTCAGCCACGGCACCGCGCAGGACCACATCAACCGCGCGCTCATGGTGCGCGAAGCCGCCCGCAAGACGGGCCGCGAAGTGGCCATCATGGCCGACCTGCAGGGCCCGAAGATCCGCGTGGGCAAGTTCGCGCAGGGCAAGATCTGGCTGGAGCCGGGCGCCAAGTTCGTGCTGGACGCCTCGCGCACCGAGCCCGGTGACATCGACGCCGTGGGCCTGGACTACAAGGACCTGCCGCGCGACGTGAAGCCCGGCGACCGCCTGCTGCTGAACGACGGGCTGATCGTGCTCGTCGTGGACGCCGTGCGCGGCGAAGCGGTGCACACCACCGTCAAGCTGGGCGGCGAGCTGTCGAACAACAAGGGCATCAACAAGCAGGGCGGCGGGCTGACCGCACCCGCGTTGACCGCCAAGGACATGGAAGACATCAAGACCGCGATGAGCTTCCAGGCCGACTACGTGGCCGTGAGCTTTCCCAAGAACGCCACCGACATGGAAATGGCGCGCCAGCTGTGCAACGTGGCCGCGGCCGAGTTCGGCCACAAGCCCGGCATGATCGCCAAGATCGAACGCGCCGAAGCCATTCCCAAGCTCGAAGAGATCCTGCGCGCCAGCGACGGCATCATGGTTGCGCGCGGCGACCTGGCGGTCGAAGTGGGCAACGCGGCCGTGCCCGCGCTGCAGAAAAAAATGATCCGCATGGCGCGCGACATGGACAAGGTGGTCATCACCGCGACCCAGATGATGGAGTCGATGATCACCAACCCCGTGCCCACCCGCGCCGAGGTGAGCGACGTGGCCAACGCCGTGCTCGACGGCACCGACGCCGTGATGCTCTCCGCCGAGACCGCATCGGGCCGCTACCCGCTGGAAACCGTGCAGGAGATGAGCCGCATCTGCGAGGCCGCCGAAATTGCCGAAGACAAGACGCTCGACGCCGACTTCAGCGGCAAGACCTACGCGCGCATCGACCAGTCGATTGCCATGGGCGCGCTGTTCACGGCGCACCACCTGGGCGCCAAGGCCATCGTGGCGCTGACCGAGTCGGGCTCCACCATGCTGTGGATGAGCCGCCACCGCGCGCACATTCCCATGTACGCGCTGACCTCGCGCCTGGCCACGCAGCGCAAGCTGGCGCTGTACCGCAACGTGCGCCCGCTGCTGATGGACTCGCAGACCGACCGCGACACCGCGCTCGAACAGGCCGAGGCCCATCTGAAGAAGCGCGGCATCGTGCAGAGCGGCGACGTCTACGCCATCACCTGCGGCGAGCCGATGGGTGCCCCTGGCGGCACCAACATGCTCAAGATCTGCAGGGCCAGCTGAGGCCCGATCAGCCGTTGCGAAATAGAAAGCTGTAGGCGTTCAGCGCGGGCACACCGCCCAGGTGCGCATACAGCACCTTCGAGCCGGCCGGGAATTCCCCGAGCCGCACCTTCTCGATCATTCCGTGCATCGACTTGCCCTCGTACACGGGGTCGGTCAGCATCCCTTCGAAGCGGGCGCACAGCCGAATGGCTTCCAGCGTGCCTTCGTTGGGCAGCCCGTACTCGGGTCCGCCAAAGCGGCGGTCCAGCACCACGTCCTTCTCGGTGATGTCGCGGCCCAACTCCACCAGTTCGGCCGTGCCCTTGGCGATGCGCACGATCTGCTCGAAGGTCTGCTGCGGCTTGGCCGAGGCGTCGATGCCGATCACCCGGTCGGCCCGGCCGTCGGCCGCAAAGCCCACCACCATGCCGGCCTGCGTGCTGCCGGTGACCGAGCAGGTCACGATGTAGTCGAACTTGAAGCCCAGCTCGGCCTCCTGCTGGCGCACTTCTTCGGCAAAGCCGACAAAGCCGAGGCCACCGCGCGGGTGCTCCGAGCAGCCCGCCGGAATCGGGAACGGCTTGCCGCCGGCCTTGCGCACGTCGGCCATGGCGTCTTCCCAGCTCTTGCGGATGCCGATGTCGAAGCCCGCCGCGTCCAGCCGAACGTCGGCGCCCAGGATGCGCGACATCTCGATGTTGCCGACCCGGTCGTACAGCGCGTCGGAGTAATTGACCCAGTTCTCCTGCACCAGCACGCACTTCATGCCCAGGTGCGCGGCCACGGCGGCCACCTGGCGCGTCTGGTTCGACTGGATGCCGCCGATGGACACCAGCGTGTCGTAGCCGCCTTCGATGGCCTCGGGAATCAGGTATTCGAGCTTGCGCGTCTTGTTGCCGCCGAAGGCCAGGCCGCTGTTGCAGTCCTCGCGCTTGGCGTAGAGGTCGACCTTGCCGCCCAGGTGCGCGCTCAGGCGCTTGAGCGGGTGGATCGGCGTGGTGCCGAAGGTCAGTGCGTGGCGGGGAAACTTCTTCAGGTTCATGGTGCGGCTCCAGGAGGTTGAAGCCTTGAATCGTAGGAAGAAGCGCGCGCAACGTGCTTGTGAAGTTTGCTGGATTCCTCATGGAAAAAAAGGCAGGATGGCCAAAGCCCGAACTTCCATGCCGCTGAAAAAGCCATGAGCACAACAAAATTGCGTTCTCCCCCTGCGCTCGATCAAATCGATCGCACCGACCGCGCCATTCTTCGCACCCTGCAGCGCGACGCCTCGCTGTCGAACGTGGCGCTGGCCGCCAAGGTCAACCTCAGCGCCGCCGCCTGCCTGCGCCGCGTCGAGCGGCTGAAGGAGGCCGGGCTCATCAAGGGCATCGTCGCGCTGCTCGACCCCGACGCGCTCGACCTGGGGCTGCTCGTGATGATCGGCGTGGTGCTCGACCGCTCCACGCCCGACTCCTTCGCGGACTTCGAAAAGGCCGCGCAAAAGGTCTCGGGCTGCCTCGAATGCCACGTGGTCACGGGCGAGTTCGACTACTTCATGCTCGTGCGCACCCGCGACAACGACAGCTTCAACCGCCTGCACGCGGAGCAGCTGCTGTACCTGCCGGGCGTGCGGCAGATCCGCACCTTCGTGGTTCTGAAGCAGGTGCTGTCGACCACGCAGCTTCCCCTCTGACGAAACCGGTGCGCCGCCGCGTGCGTACTGGTGCGATGAGCTTTCCCTCCTTTGCCGCCTTCAAGTCTCTTCGCCGTCACCGCGGCGCCTTCTTCACCGCCTTGTCCGTCACCGCTGCCGCCGTGCTGTCGGCCTGCTCGCCCATCAAGGTGCTCAACGGGCTGGTGCCCAGCGACACCTACCAGTTCCAGGGCGACATCGCCTACGGCAAGGCGCCGCGCCAGATGCTCGACGTGTACCAGCCGCTGCCGGCCACGGCGCCGATGCGGGGCGCGCGCCCGCTGGTGGTGTTCTTCTTCGGCGGCACCTGGACCCACGGCGACCGCGCCAGCTACCGCTTCGTGGGCGAGGCGCTGGCCGCGCGCGGCGCGGTGGTGGTGATTCCCGACTACGGCCTCTCGCCCACCTACACCTACCCGGTGTTCGTGCGCGACAGCGCGCTGGCCGTCAAATGGGCGCTCGACAACGCCGCCCAACTGGGCGCCGACCCGAAGCAGGTCTATGTGATGGGCCACAGCTCGGGCGGCTACAACGCCGCCATGGTGGCGCTGGACGATCGCTGGCTGGCCGAGGTGGGCGCCAGCCCACGGCAGCTCGCGGGCTGGATCGGCCTGGCCGGCCCGTACGACTTTCTGCCCATCGGCGACCCGCAGGCCCAGGCCGCGTTCAACTGGCCGAACACGCCGCGCGACTCGCAGCCGCTGGCCCATGTCACGCCCGCGTCGCCGCGCGCGCTGCTCATGGCGGCGTCCAAGGACAACCTGGTCTACCCGGACCGCAACACCGGCCAGATGGCCACCGCGCTGCGCGCGGCGGGCGTGCCGGTGGAGGTGAAGCTGTTCGACAACCTGAGCCACGTGACGCTGATCGGCGCCTTCGGCAAGCCCATCCAGTGGCTGGGCGGGCCGGTGCTGCCGCCGGTGACCGACTTCCTGGGGTTGACGTCAGTGCCGTCCGACAAGGCCCCTCGGTAGAATTGCGGCAGTTTTCTCTCGTCTTTCCGCCTTCTTCTTTCCCTAATTCCCGCGAGGTATTTCCCCATGGCTCTCGTCTCGATGCGCGAACTGCTCGACCATGCCGCAGCCAATGGCTACGGCATTCCGGCCTTCAACGTCAACAACCTCGAACAGGTGCAGGCCGTCATGGAGGCCGCCAAGGAAACCGGCGCGCCGGTCATCCTGCAAGCCAGCGCAGGCGCACGCAAGTACGCCGGCGAAGCCTTCATCAAGCACCTGATCCAGGCCGCCATCGAGCAGTACCCGAACATTCCGCTGGTGATGCACCAGGACCACGGCCAGAACCCCGACGTCTGCAAGGGCGCCATCGACCTGGGCTTCAGCTCCGTGATGATGGACGGCTCGCTCGAGGCCGACGGCAAGACCATTGCCAGCTACGAATACAACGTGGACGTCACCAAAAAGGTGTCCGACATGGCCCACCGCCTGGGCGTGACCGTCGAAGGCGAACTGGGCTGCCTGGGCTCGCTGGAGACCATGAAGGGCGACAAGGAAGACGGCCACGGCACCGACGACACCATGACGCGCGAGCAGCTGCTCACCGACCCCGAGCAGGCCGCCGACTTCGTCAAGCGCACGCAGATCGACGCCCTGGCCATTGCCATCGGCACCAGCCACGGCGCCTACAAGTTCACCCGCGAGCCCACCGGCGACATTCTGGCGATCGACCGCATCAAGGAAATTCACCGCCGCATTCCCAACACGCACCTGGTGATGCACGGCTCGTCGAGCGTGCCGCAGGAGCTGCTGGCCATCATTCGCCAGTACGGCGGCGACATGAAGGAAACCTACGGCGTGCCGGTGAAGGAAATCCAGGAAGCCATCAAGCACGGCGTGCGCAAGATCAACATCGACACCGACATCCGCCTGGCCATGACCGGCGCGGTGCGCAAGTTCCTGGCCGAGCACCCCGAGAAGTTCGACGCCCGCGAATGGCTCAAGCCCGCGCGCGAAGCCGCCAAGCTGATCTGCAAGCAGCGCTATATCGAATTCGGCTGCGAAGGCCAGGGCGCCAAGATCAAGGGCGACACGCTGCAAGTGGTTGCCGCCCGCTACGCCAAGGGCGAGCTCGCGCAGGCCGTGGTCTAAGCACTTTCAGGCGATTCGAAGGCCACCGTTCGCGGTGGCTTTTTTCTGCGCGCACAATCCGCTTTCACCGTCTTTTCGTTTCCGTCGTTTTTCACCGCATCTGCCCCATGACCACCGTCCACACCTCCTCCATCCAGAGCCTGCCCCTGCTTGCGCGCGGCAAGGTGCGCGACAACTACGCCGTCGGCGAAGACCGCATCCTGATGGTCGCGAGCGACCGGCTCAGCGCCTTCGACGTCATCATGGGCGAGCCCATTCCCGGCAAGGGCGAGATCCTCACGCAAATGGCGCTGTGGTGGTTCGAGCGGCTGGGCCAGCTCTGCCCCAACCACCTGACCGGCGAGGCGCCCGAGAGCGTGGTCACCCCCGACGAAGTGCCCCAGGTCACGCAGCGCTCCATGCTGGTGAAGCGCCTGAAGCCCATTCCGGTGGAGGCCGTGGTGCGCGGCTACCTGGCCGGCAGCGGCTGGAAGGAATACCAGGAAAGCCAGTCGGTCTGCGGCGTGCCGCTGCCCGAGGGCCTGACCAACGCCAGCAAGCTGCCGCGCCCCATCTTCACGCCTGCCGCCAAGGCTGCAGCCGGCGAGCATGACGAAAACATCACCTACGACCGCGTGGTGGAAATCGTCGGCCCCAAGCTGGCCCAGCAGATCCGCGAGACCAGCATCGCCATCTACGAAACCGCCGCGCAGATTGCGCTGGCCAAGGGCATGATCATTGCCGACACCAAGTTCGAATTCGGCCTGGACGAGGCCGGCACGCTGGTGCTGATGGACGAGGTGCTCACGCCCGACAGCTCGCGCTACTGGCCCGTGGAGGGCTACCAGGCCGCCCTGGCCGCCGGCACCAACCCGCCGAGCTACGACAAGCAGTTTGTGCGCGACTGGCTCGAGGCCACCAAGATCAACGGCAAGCCCTGGGACAAGACGCCCCCGGCGCCGCGCCTGCCGGCCGAAGTCATCGAGAAGACGGCCGCCAAGTACCGCGAGGCGCTGGAGCGGCTCACGGGCTGATGCGGCGCGAGGCCCGCAAGGCCTCTTGAAGCAACCAACCCATCAACCAAAGACCGGCCGAGGCCGGTCTTTTCGTTTCAGCGGCCGCCGCTGTTCAGCAGCGCCACCGTTCGCCCGCTCGCATCCAGCAGCGCCAGGCGGCCCGGGCCGGCCAGGCGGTAGCTGGCGGTGCTCTGCAGCGCGGAGACGAACTGGGCCTCGGTGCCGCCGCGGGCCGGGTCCGGGCAGGCCATGCGGGTCGAGGCCATCTGGCCGATCTTCAGCGTGACGCCGCTGCGCGTGTAGGTGCCCGAGATGCGGTTGCATCCGCCCGAGCCGCTCACGCGCCCGCTGCTGCGGTCGAACTGCACCTGCGCCTCGCTGCCCGGCGCGATGGGTTCTTCTCCCAGCTGCACCAGGCGCCAGGCCGGGCCTTCGATCGGCTCGTCCAGGCTGATGCCGCTGCCGCAGGCGGTCAGGGTGGCCGCGGCGAGGACGGGGAGCGCAATGTGGCGAACGAAGGAGCGCATGGCCGGTCTTTCCTTTTGCAATGTGCAACAAGTTGAATCGGGCGTGATCGTATGCGACGGCGATCCGCTCGCCAATGGCACGGCGATCAGTTCGCCAATGCCACTCCGCCGGACAGGCGGGACTGCACGCAGCGCCGCACGCTGTCCGGCGTGCGCTCTTGGGCCAGCAACGCAGGCCAATCCGCCTTGGCCTGGCGCACGGTGTCTTTGGCGATGGCCATCAGTCGGGCAGGGCGCAACAGGCCCGCCGAACGCAACAGCGCGTCGAGCGCATCCCAGTCGAAGGCGCGCAGCTTGCCATCGATGGCCCGGTTGATCCCGTAGTCCGAGGGCGGCACGCTTTCGAAGAAGGCGGCCACGCAGACCGGGTCGTAAAGCGGCGCAAGCACGGGCGCCACGCCGTCGGGGTAGCGCAGCGCCCAGTTCTTCAGATGCGCGTCGCTGTTGCCCAGCAGCACGAACGCCACGAGGCGCCGCACGCATTCGCGCACGTCGGCCACCGGGTTGGGTGACAAGCGGTCCAGCACACGCAGCATGGCAGGCCAGTCGGTTGCAAGGCCGCGCCCGTACTTCTGGCGGGGCTCGTACTGCAGCACCTGCGCGAACTCTTCCATATGGATGCGCCCGCCTTGCGCGGTGCGGTCGAAGCGGCGCACCGCGAGGATCTGTTCGAAGGGCACTTCCTCGGGCAGGTCGGCGTCGGCGCGGCCGATCACGCTGGCCTCGGCGCAGTCGAGGCCGAGCGCGCCGCACAGGCGGTAGCCGGTGAATTCGTTGTCGACCAGGTCCGGGTGGCGTGTGCTCGGCAGCTTGAGGATGAAAGAGCCTGCGGCCCCGTGGCGCCGAACCACATAGCGCCGCCCGTCCTGCACGGCGGAAAACTTGGTCACCACGCCGGGAATGGCGGCGGCGTCTTCCACCGGCATCTCGACGAAGCCCGGCTCCAGCACATCGAGTCCCATCGCGGTGTGCCAGTGGCGCACGGTGTCGGGGATGCCTTCGGCAGCAGGCACCGGCTCGACCTCGAGCGCGCCCATCAGGTCGTGGCCGGCGGCGGCCAGGAGTTCGAACTCGTCGTCGGCGGCACAACCGCGTTGCTGCGCAAGGCGTTCACGGTTGTGGCCCTCGGGCAGCAGGTTCTGGAAGTAGGTGGGCCAGTGGCCATCGCCGCGCGAAACGCGGGTGTCGCGAACCGACGCGAGGATGGCGCGGGTCGCGGCCTCGTCGGCGCCGCGGTAGGCCAGGGAGAGTGCGGGCCGGGCGGGGTCGGCAATGTACGCCTCGTCAAAGGACACACGCAGGATGTCGCCGTATTGCGAGAGATAGCCGATGGCGCGCCGCCCGCCGCCCGGCGCATGCAGGTACATGCGCAGGTAGCGGATGCTGGTGGTGAATGCGGCGCTGGTGCTCACCGGGCCTCGTCAGCCAGGCTCTGCGCAATGGACGGCGGCGCGCCCACGCCCGCCGGCTGGCCCAGCAGGCGGCCGCCCGAGCGCACGAAGTCTTCCAGTTGCGGGCGCAACGCCGCGGGCACGGTCATCAGTTCGAGCCCCAGCATGCGCGCCATTTCGAGCAGGCTCGACAGGCGCGGATCAATCTGGCCGCCTTCGATGCGCTGCACCGTCATGCGCGACAGACCGGCGCGGGTGGCCAATGCCTCCTGGGTCAGGCCAGCGGCTTTTCGGGCGTTTTCGAGTTCGGCGACCAGTTGGATCATTGCAATGAGCTTTTTATCAAAAAAGAGTACCAATCTTATCTATGTGAGATCCATTGGGAAAAAAAGCGACCCTAAAGTCGCTTTTTTAACAAATTGCGCATCAAGGCGCGCATCCTATGCGTTCAGCTCAGCACCACGCTGCTCAGGCGGCGGCGGTAGGTGGCCACCACCGGATCGTCCGGCGGAATCTGCCCGTCGGCCACCTTGACCTTCGGCGGCTCGATCACGTCCAGGATCGCGATGTAGGTCTTGCGGGCCAGCTCCTCGCTCCAGCTCTTGTCGCGCATCAGGATGTCGAGCAGCTCGTCCATCGCGTCGGTCCAGCGCTGCGCGGCCATCAGCAGGCGGGCGCGGGCGAAGCGGGCCTCGAAGTCGCGCTTGTTGGCGGCGATCTTCGCGTCGAACTGGGCGATCTCGGGCGCGGCACCGGTCACGGGGGCGGCGAAATCGATGGCGTCCATCCAGCGCTGCAGCGCGTCGAAGCGGCGCACCAGCCCGGTCTTGGCGATCACGGGCGCAAAGGCGACCTTGGCGTCGTCGACGCGGCCTTCCAGCAGCAGCAGCTTGATGTAGTCGAAGCGCGCGTCGTCGTTGGCCGGGTCGGTGGCCACGGCGTGCTGCAGCTTCTCCAGCGCGCCCAGGGTGTCGCCCTCGGCCAGCGCGTCCTGCGCGGCGGCTTCTTCGGAGGCCGCCTCGGCCTCGTCGGCGCCGGGCACGTGCTTGTCGAGAAACTCGCGGATCTTTTCGGCGGGAATGGCGCCCACGAAGCCGTCGACCGGGTGGCCGTCCTTGAACATCACGCAGAACGGGATGCTGCGCACGCCGAACATTTCCGACAACTGCGAGGAAATCTGCGGCACCTTGTCGGCGTCGAGCTTGGCCAGCGTGAAGCGTCCGCCGTACTCGACCTCCAGCTTTTCAAGCACCGGGCCGAGTTGCTTGCACGGTCCGCACCATTCGGCCCAGATGTCCAGCAGCACCGGCGTGCCGACGGAGCCTTCGACCAGTTCGGACTGGAAATTTTCGAGAGTGATGTCGATCATCGGAACCCACTGAGGCTGAAACGTAAAATTGAAACCATGAACGAAACCATTCAGGTCGGTGTAGTGATGGGCTCGAACTCCGATTGGGAGACGATGCGCAACGCGGTCGAGATTCTCCAGCAATTCGGAATCAGCCACGAAGCGAAGGTGGTCTCGGCCCACCGCATGCCCGATGCGCTCTTTGCGTATGCCGAAAACGCCGCCGGGCGCGGCCTCACCGCGATCATCGCGGGCGCGGGGGGCGCGGCCCACCTGCCGGGCATGCTGGCGTCCAAAACCACGGTGCCGGTGCTAGGCGTGCCGGTGGCCAGCCGCCACCTGCAGGGCGTCGATTCGCTCTACAGCATCGTGCAGATGCCCAAGGGCGTGCCGGTGGCCACCTTTGCCATCGGCAACGCGGGCGCGGCCAACGCGGCGCTGTTCGCGGTGGCGATGCTGGCGGTGAGCAACCCGGCCCTGCGCGCCCGGCTCGACGCCTTCCGCGCGGCGCAAACCGCCGCCGCCGAGGCGATGACGCTGCCGCCGGCCGCGACCCCTGCAGCCGAACCGGCCAGCCCGGCCGGCAAGGAGGCCGCGGTGTCCCCCTTCTCGCCGCAAGGCGGAGGTGCGCTGTGAGCGCGCATGACGCCGACCTGCCGATCCTGCCCGGCGCCACGCTCGGCGTGCTGGGCGGCGGCCAGCTGGGGCGCATGTTCGTGCACGCTGCCCAGCGCATGGGCTACTTCACCGCGGTGCTCGACCCCGACGCCGACAGCCCCGCCGGCCGCGTGAGCCACCACCACATCCACACCGACTACGACGACGTCGACGGCCTCGCCCGCCTGGCCGGCCTGGCCGACGCGGTGACGACCGAGTTCGAGAACGTGCCCGCGCCCTCGCTGGAGCACCTTGCGGTGGCCCGCCCGGTGTCGCCGCAGGCCCCGGCCATTGCCATCGCGCAGGACCGCATTGCCGAGAAGGCCCACTTCACACGCTGCGGCGTGCCCTGCGCGCCCTATGCGGTGATCGAGACCGCGGCGCAGCTCGCGACCGTCGGCGAGCAACTGCTGCCCGGCATTCTGAAGACCGCCCGACTGGGCTACGACGGCAAGGGCCAGCAGCGCGTGAAGACGCGCGCCGAGCTGGTCGAGGCCTGGCAGGCCACCGGCTGCGTGCCCTGCGTGCTCGAGAAGATGCTGCCGCTCGAATTCGAGTGCTCGGTGATCCTGGCGCGCGGACGCGACGGGCAGGTCGTGCACTTTCCGCCGCAGCGTAACCTGCACCGCGACGGCATCCTGGCCGTGACCGAGGTGCACCCGCAGAACATGCCCGAGACGGTGGCGCGGGGCGCGGTCGATTCCGCCAAGAGCATTGCCGACGGCCTGGGCTACGTGGGCGTGCTGTGCGTGGAGTTCTTCGCGCTGGCCGACGGCTCGCTGGTGGTCAACGAGATGGCGCCGCGCCCGCACAACAGCGGCCACTACACCATGGAAGCCTGCGACGTGTCGCAGTTCGAGCTGCAGGTGCGCACGCTGGCCGGCCTGTCGCTGGCAGTCCCGCGCCAGCACAGCCCGGCCATCATGCTCAACCTGCTGGGCGACCTGTGGTTCGTGGACGGCGGCGGAAAGGCCGATGCAACGGACATACCCGATGCACCGGTCACCCCGGTCACCCCGCGCTGGAGCGACGTGCTCGCCCTGCCGGGCGCCCACCTGCATCTGTACGGCAAGGTCGACCCGCGCCGCGGCCGCAAGATGGGCCACCTGACCTTCACCGGCGCCACGCTCGAAAGCACGCGCGCCGCCGCGTCGCAGGCCGCCTTGCTGCTGGGCCTGCCGGCGGTGACGACCGCCGGGCTCGCATGATCCTGGACGGGCGCTCGCCCGATGCCCTTGCACAGGCCATAGCGCAGGCCGCGCACGTGCTGCGCGCCGGCGGCCTCGTGGCCTTTCCGACCGAGACCGTCTACGGCCTGGGCGCCGATGCCGCCAGCGACATGGCCGTGGCCGGCATCTTCAAGGCCAAGGGCCGGCCCAGCGACCATCCGCTGATCGTGCACGTGGCGGCCGGCATCAAGGGCACCGAGGCGCTGTCGCGCTTCGCCCAGCCGCTGCCGCTGTTCGCGCAGAAACTGGTGCAGGTGTTCTGGCCCGGCCCGCTCACGCTGATCGTCACGCGCCAGCCCGGCGTGGGCGGCGCGGCTGCCGGCGGGCAGGACACCATCGGCCTGCGCTGCCCCTCGCACCCGGTCGCGCAGGCGCTGCTGGAGGCCTGCGCCGAACTGGGCGTACCCGGGATCGCGGGGCCCAGCGCCAACCGTTTCGGCCGCGTCAGCCCGACCACGGCGCAGCACGTGCACGACGAGTTCGGCGACGCGCTGCTGGTGCTCGACGGCGGCGCCTGCGAAGTGGGCATCGAGTCGACCATCGTCGACTGCAGCCGCGGCGCGCCGGTGCTGCTGCGCCCGGGGGCCATCACGCGCGCGCAGATCGAGGCCGCCTGCGGCGAGAAGCTGGCCGACCGCGACGTGCTCGACACGCCCGACCCGCGCGCCTCCGGCACGCTCGAAGCCCATTACGCCCCCAACGCCAAGGTGCGCCTGATGGACGCCAAGGCCATCCAGACCGGGCTCGACGTGCTGGGCGGCAACGCCGCGCACATCGCGGTGTGGGCGCGCAGCGCGATGCACACCCGCTCGCAGCGCGTGCTGCTGCGGCGCATGCCCGACGACGCGGCGGCCGGCGCGCAGCAACTGTTCGCGGTGCTGCGCGAGTTCGACGCGCAGGGCGCCAAGCTGATCTGGATCGAGACCCCGCCGGACGCGCCCGAGTGGGAAGGCGTGAAAGACCGCCTCCAGCGCGCGTCGATGGGCTGACCCCCAGGCTTGCCCACTCCGTGTGGCCTCCTGCCCCCTTGCAGGGGGCAGTACCTGTGACCCCCAGGCTTGCCCACTCCGTGTGGCCTCCTGCCCCCTTGCAGGGGGCAGTACCTGTGACCCCCAGGCTTGCCCACTTCGTGTGGCCTCCTACCCCCTTGCAGGGGGCAACACCTGTGACCCCCAGGCTTGCCCACTTCGTGTGGCCTCCTACCCCCTTGCAGGGGGCAATACCTGCGGCCCGGCAAAGCCGGTTCCGCGGTATTGCTGGAATGGGTTCCCTCGCTCAGCCCCCGGCGGCCAGCACGCCCTGGAAGAAGCCCCGTGCCGACGCCAGGCAGAACGGCGGCGCCAGCGTGCCGTGGTACGCCAGCGTGACCGCCTGCGCCTTGTCCGCCGCGCTGCCCGAGGTGCTCTGCACCAGCGAGGCCTTGGCCTGCGCGAAGCCGGCGCGCGCGGTCGAATAGGCGTCGACCGCGGCCGCATCTTCCAGGTCGACCACCGTCAGCGCGGCGGCCGGCATGCCCTTGGCCTTGAAGTAGCCGGCGGTGGCGCGGGTGCTGATGAAGTTGACGGTCGGGTCGTTGGCGCCGCCGCACATCAGCACCGGCTTGGCGGGCACCCAGTTGCGCAGGTCGTTGGCCAGCGCAGCCTTGCGAAAGCCCGTGCTCGGCGTGCAGCCCAGCGGGGTGGTGGTGCTCAGCGAGGCCGCCGTGGGCGGCAGCGCATTGCCGGGGCAGGGGTTGGACTGGATGTCTGCAGCCGCCTGCGTCAGGTAGCTCTGGCGAACGAGGTTGTCGGCGCCGTAGAAAATCGCCAGCTGGCTGTTGACCGGCCCCGGCGTGGCGTTGGCCGGAAACAGCGCCAGCTGCGGCAGCTTGCCCGCGCTGAACAAGGTGCCGGGCGTGAGGCTGGGCAGCAGGGTGTCGATGCCGTTGGCGTACTGCGCCTCGTAGATGTCGCCGGTGGCGTTGTAGACATTGCCGAACTGCTGCTGCCAGCTGGTCGACAGCAGCGGCACGAACAGCGTGGCGCCCAGCGCCGGCCAGCCCTGGAAGGTGTAGTCGGTCAGCAGGCTGATGGCCGAGGGTGCCGAGAGCGGCGCCGAGGCCGTCACCGTCTTGCCCGTGGCCTGCATCTCGCGGTGCGCCGCCATGGCCACATAGCCGCCCTGAGAGTAGCCGGTGATGAACAGCGAGCCCGCGTCGTTGGCGCCGATGTTCGAGAAGGTCTTGCGCGCCGCGGTGAGCGCGTCGACCATGTCCTTGCCCTGCTGGTCGCCGTTCAGGTACGGGTGGTAGGGCAGCGTCGACGCGTCGTAGCCCGCGTAGTTGGGCGCCACCACGATGTAGCCCTGCGCCGCGAAGGTGGCCGCAACGAGCAGGCCCTCGCCGGCGGCGGCCTGCGTGCTGTCGGTCCACTTGGCCAGGTTGTAGTTGCGCGCGGCCGTGGTGCCGTGCGCGTAGAGCACCACCGGCCGCTGGCCGCTGCAGGCGACATCCGTGCCCGTGGGCACCATCACGGCGGCGGTGGCGTTGGTCGCCTCGCTCTTGCCGCCGACGGTGCGGTACTCGAGGTAGCGCGTTTCAATGCCGCACTTGGGCGTGCCCGCCACCTGCAGCAGCGCGCTGCCCTGGGCGCTGGCCTGCAGGCTGGCCTTGAACTGGTCGGCCGTGAGGCTGCCCGTCTGCACCGGCGGGTTGGTGACCACCGAGCCGCGGCCGTTGTCGGCCACCGGCGGAAAGCCCACCCCGATGCCGCCACCGCCGCCATCGCCACCGCCCCCGCAGGCCGCGAGCATCAGCGTGAGGCCGGCGAGTGCCGCCGTCTTGTGCAGCCGGACAGGCGGGGCGGAGGTGTGGTGTTGGGGGTGCACGGGGTTGTCTCCTGCGTTGGAATGGAATCGAACGAGCGTCCGATTCTGTTCAGCAGCGAGGTCCCACGCAATCGGTGCCGGCCTACAGGGGGGAACCCTTGGCCGCACCTGCTCAAGCTCAGTTGTCCTGCGAGGCCCAGTCGACCAGCGCGTCGAAGGCCGCGCGCGCCGCGCCCGCGTTCTCGCCGTTGGCGATGGCCACCAGCACATAGCGCCGGCCGCTGGCGCCGTCGACGTAGCCCGCCACGCCCGAGGCGTCGCGCAGCGTGCCGGTCTTCAGGTGGGCCGAGCCGCCCGAGCGCATGGTGCGCCGCTTCAGCGTGCCGTCCACGCCCATGGCGGGCAGGGAAGACATCAGCTCCGGCATCACCGGCGAGCGCCAGGCCACCTGCAGCATCTTGCCCAGCGCCGCGGCGCTGATGCGCTCGTCGCGCGACAGGCCCGAGCCGTTCTCGAACACCGGCTGCGCCTCGCCCGTGCCGATGCGCTCGCGCCACCACTGGCCCAGCGCGCTGCGCGAGGCCTCGAAGGTGCCGCGGTTCTTCTGCGTGAGCCCGATCGTCAGGAACAGCTGCTGCGCCATCACGTTGTTGCTGTACTTGTTGATGTCGCGAACCACCTCGGCCAGCGGCGGCGACTCGAACTCGAACGCCGGCTTCAGCCCCGCCGGCACGCGCCCTTCGCGCATCTGCCCGCCCACGCGCCCGCCCATTTCGGCCCACATGGCGCCGATGGCGCGCTGGGCGTAGGTGCGCGGGTCGCCGTAGGCAACGGCCCAGCTCTTTTCGCCGCAGCTGGCCGGCAGCGCGCCGTTGAAGCGAATGCGGTTCACGTCGCTGAAGTCGGCGCGCAGCGCGGTGCGCCAGTCGCCGCATTCGCCCGGCGCCAGCGCCACGGTGGCCGGCATGGCCACGCTGGCCAGCGGGGGCTCGTAGCTCACCCGCGCGATCTGGCCGGCGCGGTCGGGCGCGAAGGTCATGTTGACGGACTTGAAGTTGACCAGCAGCGCGTCGGGCGAGGCGTTGTACGGGCGCAGCGGCTCGCCGTCGAACGCGCCGGGGTCGCCCTCGACCGTGGTCTCGAAGGCGCTGCGGTCGATTACGATGTCGCCGCTCACCGTGGTGATGCCCAGGCCCTGCACATGGCGCAGCAGCAGCCACACGCGCTCCAGCACCAGCTTGGGGTCGCCCTGGCCCTTGATGTACAGGTTGCCGTTGAGCACGCCATTGGCGACCGTGCCTTCCACGTACACCGGCGTGGTCCAGTTGTAGGCCGGGCCGAGCATGTCGAGCGCGGCGTAGGTGGTGACCAGCTTCATGATCGACGCCGGGTTCACCGGCGTTTGCGTGCGCCAGGCCAGGCGCGGCGGGCGGGTGCCGTCGGCTTCGACCACCAGCATGGTGACAGCCTCGCGCGGCACCTTGGCGCGGGCGAGGGCGGCGTCGACCTGGGTGGGCAGGGCTTGCTGGGCGAACACGCTGGCCGAGGCCAGCGTTGCGAGGGTCAGTGCGCAGGCGGCGCGGCGGGAGGCAAAAGGCATCCGCGCATTATCCAGACGCAAGTTACATGGGGTCCGGTGGAATCACCGCGCGAACACGTGCAGCTTGGCGTGGTACAGCAGCATCACCGTCTTGGCGTCCGCAATGCGGCCGTCGGCCACCATGGCCAGCGCCTCGTCGATGCCGAGCTCCAGCACCTCGATGTCCTCGCCTTCCTCGGCCAGCCCGCCGCCCGCGCCGATGCGCATCGAGGGGTCGTAGGGCGCAATGAAGAAGTGCAGCTTCTCGGTGACCGAGCCCGGGCTCATGAAGCTCTCGAAGATCTTCTGCACGTCGCCGAGCCGGTAGCCCAGTTCTTCCTCGACCTCGGCGCGAATGCGCGCCTCGGGCGCCGCGTTGTCCAGCAGGCCGGCCGCGGCTTCGATCAACAGGTCGTCATGGCCGTTGACGAAGGCCGGGTAGCGAAACTGCCGCGTGAGCAGCACGGTGCGCTGCGCAAGGTCGTACGGCAACAGCGTGGCACCGTTGCCGCGGTCGTAGGTTTCGCGGTGCATGCGCTGCCACTGGCCGTCGGCGCGCCGCCAGTCGAAGGCAGTGGTGCGCAGGGTGTACCAGTTGTCTGAAAGCAGGGTGACTTCGTGCACCCGAACGCGGTCTTGAAGGGTCATGGGCAGCGAGCATAGAACCTGCGCGAACCGGCTGCCTTAGGCCCGCCGCAGTGCGTGCATGGCGGCGCACTGCCGGGGGCGCTGCGGGGGGCGCTGCGGGGGGCACCGCCCAGGCCCACTTCGCCGGGCGCCAGCAACGGCCGCCGTGCCCCTCGATAATCGGCACATGCCCCTCGCCTTGCCCAAGCTGCTCGCCTTCGACACCAGCACCGAGCACCTGTCCGTGGCCGTGCTGCACGGCGATCAATTGCTCGCGCACAACGGCGTGGGCGGTGCCCAGGCCTCGACCACGCTGCTCCCGCTGATCCAGCAACTGCTGGGCGACGCCGGCCTTGCGCTGGCCGAGCTCGACGCCATCGTCTTCGGCCGCGGCCCCGGCTCGTTCACCGGCCTGCGCACTGCCTGCTCGGTGGCCCAGGGGCTGGCCTTCGGCGCCAAGGTGCCGTTGCTGCCGGTCGACACCCTGCTGGCCGTGGCCGAGGAGGCGCGCCACGCCTTCGGCGCGCAGCAGGTGGTGGCCGTGCTCGACGCGCGCATGGACCAGCTGTACGCCGCGCGCTACGACTTTGCCGCCCACGGCCCCCTGGGCGGTGACGACGAGCCGCTGCTGCTCTCCCCCGAAGCCCTGGAGGTGCCCGCCGGCTGGGCGCTGGCGGGCAATGCTTTCGCCGCTTACGGGGCACGCCTGGCACAGGCCACGGCCCGCCACAGCGCGTTGCCCACCGCCACCGCCCTGCTGCGGCTGGCCCCCGCGCTGCTCGCAGCCGGGCGCACCGTGCCGGCCGCGCAGGCCTGGCCGCTGTATGTTCGCGATAAAGTGGCGCAAACCACCGAAGAGCGCGCCGCCATCAAGGCAGCCGCCGCAGCCGCCGCCACCTGAACCCCCATCCGCCCTCCACCCGAGCCGCATGAGCGCCGTTCTCCAGCCCGTCGAAGCCCGCCTCGAACCGCTCACCATCGAGCGGATCGACGCCGTCTGCGCGGTCGAGGAAACCGCCTACACCCACCCCTGGACGCGCGCCAACTTCACCGATTCCATGGCGGTGGGCTACCACTGCCAGTGCCTGCTGGCACCGGGCGCGGCGCAGGGCGTGCGCTCGCCGGTCACCGAGCTGGGTGAAACGCTGATCGGCTATTTCGTCGCCATGAAGGGCGTCGACGAGGTGCACCTGCTGAACATCACCGTGGCGCCGGCCTTCCAGCGCCAGGGCTGGGCGCCGCTCATGCTGGAGGCACTGGGCGGCTGGTCGCGCGCGGAGGCCGCGCAGTGGCTGTGGCTCGAAGTGCGCCAGAGCAACCAGCGCGCACTCGACATCTACCTGCGGCACGGCTTTCGCAGCGTGGGCGTGCGCAAAGGCTATTACCCGGCCCATGACGGCAAGCGTGAAGACGCGGTCGTCATGAGCCTGCGATTGAATGAAACAGGCACCGCCTGGGGAGCCTTGCGATGAGCGCGGTGCAGACTTTGAAGCTCGACGCGCGCCAGCGCGCGATGCTCGACGAAATGGGTGTGAAGGTCTGGTGGCCCGTGCCCGAGGTGGCGCAGGTGGCGCAGGCCTTGCCTGCCGATGTGCCTGAAGCAGCAGCGCAACGCGCGGATATGGCGCCCGTGAACGAGCAGCGGTACGAGGCTGAAGTGCCGGCTGCCGCGTCACCGCCTGTCGCCCGGCCTGCCCCCGCGCCGGTCGCCCGTCCCGTGGCTGCGCCTGCACCCCAGGCCCAACCCCAGGCACAACCCCAGGCCGCGTCCCAAGGCGCCGCCGTGCTGGTCGAAGCGCCCTGCCGCCTGTACGCCGACCCCGGCGCGCAAGCGGTGCAGGGCGGCTGGTTGGTGGTGGCCGACATGCCGCCCGAGGCCGACGGCCGCCATGGCGAGCCCTTCGAGGGCGACGCCGGCCGGCTGCTCGACAACATGCTGCGCGCCCTGAAGCTGCACGACGGTCCGGCGCCGGTGCACCTCATGCGCACCCACCGCGGCGTGGCCGCCGGCCAGCCCGGCAGCCCGCGCGCCATGGACGAGGCCTTTGCCGCGCACGCCGCCGCGCTCGCCCCGCGCGTCGTGCTGGCCATGGGCCCGCTGGCCGCGCAAAGCCTGCTGCAGAGCGGTGACCCGCTGGGCAAGCTGCGCGGCCGTGCCGTGCCGTTGGCGTCCCTGAATGGGGCCGCGGTGGTGGCCACTTACCACCCGGCCTACCTGCTGCGCAACCCGGCAGACAAGGCGCGCGCCTGGGCCGACCTGTGCCTGGCCGCCGAGCAGCACACGCCCACGGCCCCACCCGCGGCCAACTGATCGACTGAGCGGCTGATCGCCTGACCGGTTGAAACAGCGCCTCGGAGCGGGCCGCCTAAAATCCCGCCCCATGACTTTCCTCGACAAGCTGGCCGCCGCACAGCAAACAAACGGTTCGTTGCTCTGCGTGGGGCTCGACCCCGAGCCCGCCAGATTCCCGGGGCAGCTCAAGGGCGACGCCAGCCGCATCTATGACTTCTGCGCGCGCATCGTGGACGCCACGGCCGACCTGGTCATCGCCTTCAAGCCGCAGATCGCCTACTTTGCCGCGCACCGCGCCGAAGCCCAGCTCGAGCAGCTCATGGAGCACATGCGCCGCAACGCGCCCCACGTGCCCGTGATCCTGGACGCCAAGCGCGGCGACATCGGCTCCACCGCCGAGCAGTACGCGCTGGAAGCCTTCGAGCGCTACGGCGCCGACGCGGTCACGCTGTCGCCCTTCATGGGCTTCGATTCGGTGGCGCCGTACCTCAAGCACGAGGGCAAGGGCGCCTTCCTGCTGTGCCGCACCAGCAACCCCGGCGGCTCCGACCTGCAGGGTCAGCGCCTGGCGGACGTAGACGGCCAGCCCTTCCTGTACGAACACGTGGCCCGGCTGGCGCAGGGTCCGTGGAACCTCAACGGCCAGCTCGGCCTGGTGGTGGGCGCGACCTATCCGGCGGAAATCGAGCGTGTGCGCGCCCTTGCGCCCACGGTGCCGCTGCTGATTCCGGGCGTCGGCGCCCAGGGCGGCGACGCGGTGGCCACGGTGCGCGCCGGCTGGCGCGCGGACGCGCCGATCATCGTGAACTCGTCGCGCGCAATCATCTATGCGTCGTCGGGCGACGACTTCGCGGATGCCGCCAAGACCGCCGCGCGCACCACCCGCGACGCCCTGGAAGCCGCGAAGTCCTGAGCGTTCAGAGTCTGCGCAGGCGGGTGAAAGCCTCGAACTCCCAATTGCGCATGCCCAGCAGCAGCGTGTAGCCCTCGCGGTCCTTGGCCGACAGCTTCTGGTCGGTCTGGTGCTGCTGCGCAAAGTCCTGCGCCACGCGCTGCAGGCGCTCCAGAAAGGCCGGCGCCAGCGATCGGCTGATCGAGCCGTGCACCAGCAGCAGCCCCTCGGCCGGGCCGTCGAAGCCGCCGCGGTAGTAGTCGAGCACCACGTTCTCGCGAAAGAACTCCATCACCGGGCCGTGCGGGCGCCAGCGGAAGGTCTTGGCCAGCTTCAGGCGGTACCGGTTCAGCGGGCGCAGCTCGATGATGCCGATGCGGTCCAGCTGCGCCAGGCAGCCGATGCACTCGGCCTCGCTGATGCGGTACGACGTCACGATCTGCTCCAGCGTCCACTGGCTCAGCACGCTGATGGCCACCAGCAGCAGCTTCTTGTCCTTCACCACGGCCTTTTCCTGCTCCTGCGTGAGCTCCTTCAGGAGCGGCTGGGCGTCGGCCACGCGGCGGGCGAGCTCGGCAAAGTCGATCTTCAGCGCCCGGCAGATGGCGTCCACGCGCGACAGCGGCATGTCGCTCTTGGCCAGCATGCGCTTGACGCTGGACTCGGCCATGTCCAGCGACCGGGCCAGGTCGGCGTAGGTCATGCGGGCGCTCTTGAGTTCGTTCTTGAGGGCTTGGACGAGATCGACAGTGGTGCTCATGGGGTGTCAGGTCAGTCGGAGGGTATTGAAAGAAGATACCGAAGGGTGTGAATAAGTACCTCGTATCGATTCTCGATGCCTGCAGGGAGGCTGGCAACCAGAATCCGCGGCTTGTTACCCCACACACCGAGGCCCGCCCCATGCAACTGCCTACTTTCAGCCCTCTCAGCCGCCGCGAACGCGGACTGCTTTTTTGCCTTGCGCTGCTCACCCTGATCGCCATCTTCGGCCCCGAGCTGCCGGCCGCCGATGTGGCCATTGCCTCGGTGTTCGCCGACGACCGCGGCTGGCACGGCCTGCCCAATGCCATGGACGTGCTGAGCAACATTCCCTTCGTGCTGGTCGGCCTGTGGGGCCTGTACCGGCTCAACCGCATCGACCGCTCGCATCAGCAGGCGCTGTCGGCGTTTCCGCTGGCTCCGCCGGCCAGCGACCCGCCCGACAACACGCTGGACTGCGCCTGGCTGTTCTTCGCCGGCCTGATTGCCGCGGCGGCGGGCTCGGCCTTCTATCACCTCTTGCCCGACGCGCCCCGCCTGGCCGCGGACCGCGCCGGCATGGCGGTGGCCTTTGCCGGGCTCATCGGCGTGGCGGTGTGCGAGCGGGTGAGCCAGCGCGCCGGCTGGCCCGCCGCCTGGTTCGTGCTGACGGCGGGGCTGCTGTCGGCCGAGGTGTTCCAGGAAACCGGCAACGTGCTGCCCTGGGCGCTGGTGCAGTTCGGCGGCATGGCGCTGGTGCTCACGCTGGCGCTGTCCACGCCGATGCGCAAGTCGGTCGGCCTGAAGCTGGGCTGGGTGATCTTTTTCTATGCGCTGGCCAAGGGCTTCGAGCTGGCCGACCACGCCATCTACGAATACACGCACCACGTGGTGTCGGGCCACTCGCTGAAGCACCTGACGGCCGCGCTGGCGGGCCTGCCGGTGGTGTTTGCGCTGCGCAAGATGGAGATGCGCTGGCAGGCCGCCCTGCGGCACAATCCGGGCGCAGCCGCGCTGGCGGCCTGAGGAAATCCATCGAATGACCACCCCCGCCGCTGCCGCCACCCCCGTGGCCCCTGACGCGAACGCCCACGCCAACCAGTTCGCCCTCCTCAAGCAGCGGCGCTTCGCGCCTTTCTTCTGGACCCAGTTCGCGGGCGCGGCCAACGACAACCTCTTCAAGTTCGCCTTCACCGTCATGGTGACCTACCAGCTGCAGCTCAGCTGGATGCCGCCGGCCATGGCGGGGCTGGCCATCGGGGCGCTGTTCATCCTGCCGTTTCTGCTGTTCTCGGCCACGGCCGGCCAGCTGACCGACAAGTTCGACAAGACGAAGATGATCCGCTTCGTCAAGAACCTGGAGATCGCCATCATGCTGGTCGCGGCCTGGGGCTTCATCACGGCCAACGCGGTGGTGCTGCTGGGCTGCGTGTTTCTCATGGGGCTGCACTCCACGCTGTTCGGGCCGGTCAAGTTCGCCTACCTGCCGCAGGTGCTCGACACGCGCGAGCTCACGGGCGGCAACGGCATGGTCGAGATGGGCACCTTTGTGGCCATCCTGCTGGGCCAGGTGGCGGGCGGGCTGCTGGTGGCGGTGCCGCAGATCGGGCACCTGAGCGTGGCCGCGGCCTGCGTGCTGCTGGCGCTGGTCGGGCGCGGCGTGGCGCAGGCCATTCCGCAGGCGCCGGCCACCGACCCCGGGCTGGTCATCAACTGGAACCCGTTCAGCGAGACCTGGCGCAACCTGAAGCTCGCGCACGGCAACGTGGTGGTGTTCCGCTCGCTGCTGGGCATTTCGTGGATGTGGTTCTTCGGCGCGGTGTTTCTCAGCCAGTTCCCCAGCTTTGCCAAGGAGGTGCTGCATGGCGACGAGCAGGTGGCCTCGCTGCTGCTGGTGGTGTTCTCGATCGGCATCGGCGTGGGCTCGCTGCTGTGCGAAACGCTGAGCCGCCGGCAGGTCGAGATCGGCCTGGTGCCGCTGGGCGCCATCGGCATGAGCGTGTTTGCCATCGACCTGTACTTTGCCTCGCGCGGCCTGCCGCAGGTGCCCGAAATGGGCATCGGCGCCTTCGTGCACCAGGGCGCCCACTGGCGCGTGATGGCCGACCTGGGGCTGCTGTCGCTGTTCGCGGGGCTGTACAGCGTGCCGATGTACGCGCTGATCCAGCTGCGCAGCCAGCCCACGCACCGGGCACGCATCATCGCGGCCAACAACATCCTCAACGCGCTGTTCATGATCGGCAGCTCGGTCATTGCCGGCGCGCTGCTGGGCGCGGGCTTCACCATTCCGCAGATCTTTTTGTTCACCGGCATCGCCAATGCGGTGGTGGCGTTCTACATCTTCATGCTGGTGCCCGAGTACCTGCTGCGCTTCGTGGCCTGGGTGCTGTCGCGCTTTGTCTACCGCTTCGACATCAAGGGCGACGAGCACATTCCCACCGAGGGCGCGGCCGTGCTGGTGTGCAACCACGTGAGCTTCATCGACGCGGTGCTGCTGATGGCGGCCAGCCCGCGGCCCATTCGCTTCATCATGGACCACCGCATCTTCAAGGTGCCGGTGCTGGGTTGGCTGTTCAAGCTGGCCAAGGCGATTCCCATCGCGCCGCAGAAGGAAGACCCGGCCGCCTACGAGGCCGCCTTTGCCAAGGCCCTGGACGTGCTGCGCGAGGGCGATCTGCTGGCCATCTTCCCCGAGGGCGCCATCACCCGCGACGGCACGGTGCAGCCCTTCAAGGGCGGCGTGATGAAGATCATCGAAAGCGCGCGCGCCGAAGGCCTGGAGCCGCCGGTGATCCCTATGGCGCTGACCAATCTGTGGGGCTCGTACTTCAGCCGCATCGAGTTGCGCGGCGGGCACAACGTGGCCATGGCCAAGCCGTTTCGCCGCGGTTTCTACAGCCGCGTGGGCCTGAACGTGGGCGTGGCCGTGCCACCCGCAGAGGTGCAGCCCGCGTCGCTGCACCAGCGCGTGAGCGGCTTGCTCGGCGCCTGAAAGTAGCTCGGTGAGATACCGGTGGCGCCGCGCGCCGCCACCGGTGCAAGCATTCAAGCCTCGCGGTGCGGGAGCGAACCATCATTCGCCCACCTTCACTACGCCGCGAGGCACACATGCAACCCCTTTCATCCACGACCGTTTCCATCCAGCGCGATTCGCGGGCCTGGCAGTTCCAGACCTGGGCCTCTTTTGCGATCGCCGTCTTCCTGTGCGCCACCGGCTTGAGCTGGCTGCCGGGCGAGGCGCTGGACCGGGCGTTCATGGTGATGGGCTACGTGTTCTGCCTGAGCACGGCGTTCATGCTGTCCAAGTTCATTCGCGACGGCGAGCAGGCCGCGTCGGGTGGCAACACCGCCGGCCGCGACGTGCCGATGTGGCGCCTGGTGGTCTGGGGCAGCTTTTTCACCGCCATGGGCCTGACCGCCTGGGGCCTGGTGCGCATGGAGATCAACGACTCGTACAAGGCCTTCCTGGGCGTGAGCTGGTTGTTCCTGGTCAGCTCGGCCTTCACGCTGGCCAAGACGCTGCGCGACCGCCATGAAGCCGACATGGCCGAAGCCCGCCTGCAAGGCCGCCGCCTAGCGCGGGCCGAAGCGGCCACCAGCACCAACACCGCCGCCGAATAACCCATGCCTGCCCAACGAAAGACCGTCATGAAGCATTCCATTGCCGCTGTTCTCCTCGCCGTCTGCACCGCCTTTGCCGGTGTCGCGGCGCCTTTGCAGGCCAATGCCCAGAGCGACGCCTCCGTGGCCCTGTCGATGATGCCGGTGGCGTCCGTGCTTGTCGCCGGCTCGGCGGTCGGGGCCTCGGCCACCGCGGTGGTGGCGGTGCCCGCCGCGCTGTCGGTGGGCGGCTCCACGCTCGTGGTGGTCGCGGTCGAAGCCGCGGCGGACGGCACGGTGTATGTGCTCGAACGCGCCTCCGACGGCGCCCGCGCCAGCGTCAAGGTGGCGGGCCGCGTGGCCAACGGTGCGTCCAACGTGGTGGGCACCAGCGTGCTGGTCAGCGTGATCGGCGCGGGCGTGGTGCTGTCGGCCGCCGGCGAGGTGCTGGCCTTTGTGCCCAACGCCATCGGCCGCGCGCTGCTCTACAACGAGAGGCTGTCATGAAGCGCGCGCTGCCGTTCGCCGCCGCGCTGGCCCTGGTTGCCGCCACGGCCTTGCCGCTGCAGGCGCAGGCCGGGCGCTCGTGCGAGCAGGTCAAGCCCACGCCCGCGGTCATCGTCAAGGGCATGCAGTTGGCCGAACGCACCGCGCAGGCGCTCGACGCCAGCGGCGCGCGCGTGGTGATACTGGCGCGCGCCGGGCAGGACCTGAGCAAGTACGGCCTGCGCTACTCGCACCTGGGGCTCGCCTACAAGACCGACGCCGGCCCGTGGCGCGTGGTGCACAAGCTCAACCAGTGCGGCACCGCGGTGGCCGACGTGTACCGCCAGGGCCTGGGCGAGTTCTTTCTCGACGACCTGTGGCGCTACGAAGCCGCCTGGGTGGTGCCCACGCCGGCCGTGCAGGCGCAACTGATGACCGCGCTCACCGAGTCGCCCACGCGCATCGTGCGGCTGCACGCCGCGCCGTACAGCATCGTGAGCTATGCCTGGGGCCAGAAGTACCAGCAGTCGAACCAGTGGGCGGTCGAGACGCTGGCCGCCGCCATGGAGCCCGCCACCGTCACCACCCGCGCGCAGGCACAGGCGTGGATGCAGTTCAAGGGCTACGAGCCCACCACGCTGAAGCTCGGGCCGCTCACGCGGCTGGGCGGGCGCGTGGGCTCGGCCAACGTGGCCTTCGACGATCACCCGAACGACAAGCGCTTCAGCGACCGCATCGAGACCGTCACGGTCGACTCGGTGTTCGCCTGGCTGCCCCGCGCCGGCCTGGGCGCGGCGCCGGTAGCGCTGAAGCTCCAATAAGAAACACAGAGGAAAAAACGACATGAGCAAATCACTGCGCCTGTCCGAGAAATGGTTCCGCCGCGGCCTCTGGCTGGTGGCCCTGGTGTTCGCGAGCTTCCTCATCGGGCTGGGCAGCACCGTCGTGAGCGACCTGCCGCAGGTCGAGCGCGTGCGCGGCATCGACGACTTCATCGACCTGCGCGCGGCCCAGCCGCTGCGCGCCACCATCCAGGCGGCCGACACCACCGAAGAGCAGGCCGAGCGCGACCTGGCACAGATTCGCCTGAAGCTCAATGCCGCGCAGCAGGCCAGCGCCAACGCGCGCGAAACCTTCGGCAACTGGCTTGCCACGCGCCGCGCCACCGCGCAGCCCGACCAGGACAGCGAACTCATCGCGCGCACCAAGGCGCTCGACGCCTTCAAGCTGAAGGAAGACGCGCTGCAGCGCGAAGTGAATGCGCAGCGCCAGACCCTGCTCGACGCGCAGCAGGGCCAGCAGCGCGCGCGCGAATCGCTCGCGGTGCTGGAGCGCGACGCGCAGGTCAAGCTCGATGCCGAGTACCGCCGCATCGAGCTGCGCGTGTTCGCCTACCGGCTGGCGCTCACGCTGCCGCTGCTGGTGGTGGCGGGCTGGCTGTTCGCGAAGAAGCGCAAGAGCACCTACTGGCCGTTCGTGTGGGGCTTCATCTTCTTCGCGCTGTTTGCGTTCTTCGTGGAGCTGGTGCCCTACCTGCCGAGCTACGGCGGCTATGTGCGCTACGTGGTGGGCATCGTGATGACCGTGCTGGTGGGGCGCTACGCCATCGTGGCGCTCAACCGCTACCTGGCGCGCCAGAAGCTGGCCGAGCAACAGCCCGACCAGGTGCGGCGCGAAGAGCTCAGCTACGACACCGCGCTGGCCCGCCTGGGCAAGGGCGTGTGCCCCGGCTGCGAGCGGCCGGTGGACCTGAAGAACGGCGAGATCGACTTCTGCCCGCACTGCGGCATCGGCCTGTTCGACCACTGCGGCCTGTGCGAGACGCGCAAGAGCGCGTTCTCCAAGTTCTGCCATGCCTGCGGCAGCTCGGCCGCGCCGCGCGTGGCGCCGGCTCCGCCTGCGCCCTTTGCGCCGGTTCCGCCCGTGCGGGACGCCCGGCCTGCGAACTAGGTCACACCGCGCGCCCCCTTCGACACACCGTGTAGCGGGCGCGCCGTGGGGGCGTGCTACAACGCCCGTTGCGTCACAAATGTTGATGCAAGTTTGCAATCCATCTCATCCACGGAGTCCTCGCATGAGCATTTTCGGCAGCATCCTTTCCAAGATCTTTCCGTCCGCGAACGCCGCGCCTGCACCCGCACCCGCGGCACCGGCCGCACCCGTTCCTGCCGGCGCCCCGGCCGCCGCGGCGCCGCCGCCCGCCATCACCGTGGTGGATGTCGAGGCCCTGCTCGACGGCATGCCCGGCGCAAGCAGCCTGAACTGGCGCACCTCCATCGTCGACCTGATGAAGCTGCTGGGCCTGGACAGCAGCCTGGACGCCCGCAAGCAACTGGCCGCCGAGCTGAGCTACGGCGCCGACACCAGCGACAGCGCCAAGATGAACATCTGGCTGCACCGCCAGGTGATGACCAAGCTGGCCGCCAACGGCGGCAAGGTGCCCGCCGAGCTGCGCGACTGATTCGCCCTCGCAGCGCACGCAAAAAAGCCCGGCATGCCGGGCTTCTTGCTGTGTGGTGAAGGGCCGGGCGCTTCAGGTCCAGCCGGCGTCCACCACATAGTCTTGCGCGGTGCACATGCGCGAATCGTCGGCCGCGAGAAACAGCGCCATCGCCGCGATGTCCTCGGCCATCACGCGGCCCGGCAGGCATTGCGCCGCGTCGATTTCCGCGCCCGATTCGGGCTTGACCCACAGCTTGATCTGCCGCTCCGTCATCACCCAGCCCGGCACGATGGAGTTGACGCGGATGTTCTGCTTTCCCAGGTCGCGCGCCAGCGAACGCGTGAGGCCGCGCGCCGCCGCCTTGCAGGCCTGGTACACGGGGTAGCCCTTGCCTTTGATCATCCAGCTGATCGAGCCGAAGTTGACGATGGAGCCGCCGCCCAGCGCGCGCATGTCGTCGGCCACCGCCTGCGCGGCAAAGAACTGGTGCTTGAAGTTGACGGCCACCAGGCGGTCGAAGTCGTCGCTGGTCACGTCGGCCATCTCATGGCGGCGGTCGTTGGCGGCGTTGTTCAGCAGCACGCCGATGGGGCCGAAGCGCTGGCGCACCGTGTCGATGGCGGCAGTGAGCGCGGCGGTGTCGGTCACGTCGCAGGCCACGAACAGCGCAGGGTGCTCGCCCTGCAGCTGCGCCGCGAGCGCGCTGCCGGCGGCGGTGTCGAGGTCGCAAAAGCCGACCTTGGCGCCCTGCGCATGAAAGGCCCGCACCAGCGATTCGCCGATGCCGCTGGCGCCACCGGAGATGAACACGGTGCGCCCGGCCAGCGAGGGGTAGCGGGCGGTGTAGGCGGAAACGTGGGGTGCGGAGACGGGGGATGCGGAGATGCGGGGTGCGGAAGTCATAGGCGTGAGCAAGACCGTGCGGGTTGGAAAGCAAGCGTACCCCATCGATGCGCCGGCCGCCACGCCAGCGCCGCGGCTCAGACCCCTCAGACCCCTCTGGCGCGTTCCGACTTGAAGCGCGCGCGGAACTCGGTGAACGTGCCCGCGTCGAGCGACTCGCGAATCTCGGTCATCAGGTTCAGGTAGTAGTGCAGGTTGTGGATGGTGCACAGCATCGGCCCGAGCATTTCGCCGCAGCGGTCCAGGTGGTGCAGGTAGGCGCGGCTGAAGCCTTCGCGCCCGCCGTCGTTCCAGCTCACACCCGAGGTGCCCGCGCACGCATGGCAGGTGCAGCTGGGGTCGACCGGCTGCGGGTCTGTCTTGTGGCGCGCGTTGCGCATCTTCAGGTCGCCGAAGCGGGTGAACATGGTGCCGTTGCGCGCATTGCGCGTGGGCATCACGCAGTCGAACATGTCCACGCCGTCGGCCACGCCCTGCACCAGGTCTTCGGGCGTGCCCACGCCCATCAGGTAGCGCGGCTTGTTCGCGGGCAGCCGGTGCGGCGTGTGGCCCATGATGTGCAGCATCTCCGCCTTGGGCTCGCCCACGCTCACGCCGCCCACGGCGTAGCCCGGAAAGTCCATGTCGACCAGCGCCGCCAGCGACTCCTCGCGCAGGTTCTCGAACATGCCGCCCTGCACGATGCCGAACAGCGCGTTCGGGTTCTCCAGCCGGTTGAACTCGCCCTGGCAGCGCTTGGCCCAGCGCAGGCTCAGCTCCATGGAGGTGCGCGCCTCGGCCTCGGTCGTGATGTGGCCCTGCGTGTCGTAGGGCGTGCACTCGTCGAACTGCATCACGATGTCGCTGTTGAGCACGGTCTGGATCTGCATCGAGACCTCGGGCGTGAGGAACAGCTTGTCGCCGTTGACGGGCGACGCGAACTTCACCCCCTCTTCGCTGATCTTGCGCATCGCGCCCAGCGACCACACCTGAAAGCCGCCGGAGTCGGTGAGGATGGGCTTGTTCCACTTCTCGAACTGGTGCAGCCCGCCGAAGCTTTCCATCACGTCCAGGCCGGGGCGCATCCACAGGTGGAAGGTGTTGCCCAGAATGATCTGCGCGCCCATTTCTTCCAGGCTGCGCGGCATCACGCCCTTGACCGTGCCGTAGGTGCCCACGGGCATGAAGATCGGCGTTTGCACCACGCCGTGGTTGAGCGTGAGCGTGGCGCGGCGCGCGTGGCTGTCGGGGTCGGTCTTGAGGAGTTCGAAGTTCAGCATGGTCGTCTTCAGTCGTGTTGTCGTGCCAGCAGCATGGCGTCGCCATAGCTGAAGAACCGGTAGCCGTCTGCGATGGCATGGGCATACAGCGCCATCACGCGCTCGTAGCCCGCAAGGGCCGAGACCAGCATCATCAGCGTGCTCTTGGGCAGGTGGAAATTGGTCACCAGCAGGTCGACGTGTTCGAACGCGAAGCCCGGTGTGATGAAGATGCGCGTGTCGCCCGAGGCCTCGCCGCTCTTGGCCCACGACTCCAGCGTGCGCACCGTGGTCGTGCCGACCGCAACCACGCGCCCGCCGCGTGCCTTGCACTCGGCAATGGCGCGCTGCGTGGCCTCGGGCACCTCGTAGCGCTCGGCGTGCATGGTGTGCTCGGCGATGTTCTCGGTCTTCACCGGCTGGAAGGTGCCCGCGCCCACATGCAGCGTGACGCTGGCGCGCTGCACGCCGCGCGCTTCCAGCTCGGCCAGCAGCCCTTCGTCGAAGTGCAGCGCCGCGGTGGGCGCGGCCACCGCGCCGGGCACGCGCGCGAACACGGTCTGGTAGCGGCTCTCGTCGTCGGCCGAATCGGTGTGCGTGATGTAGGGCGGCAGCGGCACGTGGCCGCAGCGCTGCATCAGCGCATAGGGGTCTTCGCCCGCGTCGCTCTCGAAGCCGAAGCGGAACAGCGCACCGTCTTCCTCGGGCCAGCGCCCCAGCAGCGTGGCACGAAAGCCGCCCACCATCTCCAGCGTGGTGCCCACCGGCGGCTTCTTGCTCACCTTCATGTGCGCCACCACCTCCTGGCCCTGCAGCACGCGCTCGACCAGCAGCTCGAGCTTGCCGCCGGTCGGCTTCTCGCCGAACAGGCGCGCCTTGACCACGCGCGTGTCGTTGAAGACCAGCAGGTCGCCCGCGCGCAGCAGCGAGGGCAGGTGCTTGAAGATGCGGTCGACCGGTGCATCGCCCGTGCCGTCGAGCAGGCGCGAGGACGTGCGTTCTGCCGCGGGGTGTTGCGCCACCAATTCGGGCGGCAGGTCGAAATCGAAATCGGAAAGCGTGAAGGCGCGCATGGTGCTTGAGGGCCGGACGGGCCCGTGCCAAGAAGGCATGGGAAAAACAAAGAAACGCGGGAGGGGGGCGATTGTCCCACGCCCGTAAAACCGCTTTGCCGCATGAGGTCGCGCGCGGGTTGCCAAGGCAGAATCGGCGCATGGTCGATTCACAAGCAGCGCGCGTTTCTCCGGGGCCCCAATCAGGCGTGCACCCCGGCGTGCACCCCGGTCCGTCCGAAGGCGAGCTCTTCAAGAAGATCATGGGCAACACCTGGCTCGGCCTGCACCCCGACATTCGCCGCCGTTTCGACAAGAACCCCACGCCGGGCAAGGCGCTGCATTACCTGGGCGCGTTGAGCGAGCTGCGCTGCTCGCGCTTCGGCAAGCTGCTGGGCTACCTCACGCAGCCGATGATCCAGGGCGCGCTGATTCCCTACAGCGACAGCAATTTCCCCGTCGAAATCCAGGTCTACGCCAAGCCGAACGACCCGGCCATCTACAAGCAGCGCATCTACCGCCTGCACGGCCGCAAGCCGATCCAGTTCACCAGCTTCATGCGCGAAAGCGAGCGCGGCGAGGTGCTGGAGTACGTCGGCATGGGCCTGGGCATGAAGCTGGTGCTGAGCGTGGAAAACGGCAGCCTGCATTTCCAGAGCGATGGTTACTTCTGGGACCTGTTCGGCTGGCGCATTCCGCTGCCAGGCCTGTTCACGCCGGGCAAGACCTTTCTCTGGCACCACAACGAGACGCCCGAGCGCTTCAACATCCGCATCGAAATCCGCCACTGGCTGATGGGCACCACCTTCACCCAGGTCGGCGTTTTCGAGGAAGTGCCCGAACCGAAAGCCACCGCATGACCGACACCCACCTGCTGGCCCTCCAGCTCATGGCCGCCCAGGGCGCGCTCGGCGCGTTCGACACGCTTTACCACCACGAGGGCACCGAGGCCCTGCCGCGGCGCGCCTCGGCCGGGCGCGAGCTGTCGATCCACGCCACGCGCTCGTCGATCTACTGCGCGCTGTTCATCGGCCTGTCGTCGTGGGCCTGGCACGGCGCATGGGCCTGGGTGCTGCTGGCGGTGTTCGGCGTGGAGATCGTGCTCACGCTGTGGGACTTCGTGATCGAGGACCGCACCCGCCTGCTGCCGCCCACCGAGCGCGTGACGCACACGGTGCTGGCCATCAACGCCGGCGCGTTCATTGCGCTGCTGGCGATGAACGCGGTGGACTGGGCCGCGCAGCCTACCGCCATGGCGTGGCAGCCGTACGGCTGGCTCAGTGCCTTCCTTGCGCTGTGCGGCGTGGGCGTGGGGGTATCCGGGCTGCGCGACGGCCTTGCTGCGCGCGCGATCTTCAAGCGCCAGAAGCAGGCGCACACGCGCGATGCCCAGGCGCCGGTGCGTTTCGGCACGCAGCCGCGGCGCGTGCTGGTCACGGGCGGCACCGGCTTCATCGGCCAGTTGCTCGTGCGCCAGTTGCTGGCCGACGGCCATGCGGTGACGGTGTGGACGCGCGACGCGCGCGCCGCCGCCTGGGGCTTTGGCGGTGCGGTGCGATGCGTGCGGTCGCTCGACCAGGTGCCCGCGGCCGACGACATCGACGTGGTCGTCAACCTTGCGGGCGCGCGCATCCTGGGCCTGCGCTGGAGCGAGCGGCGCCAGCAGCAGCTGCTGAAAAGCCGCGAGGGCCTCACGCAGCAGCTAGTGGCGTGGATCGCCACGCGGCCGCGCAAGCCGTGGCTGCTGCTGTCGGGCTCGGCCATCGGCTACTACGGCGTGCAGCCGCAGGGCGATGCCACCGAGCTCGCGGAAGACGCGCCGCCACAAGCCATCTTCATGTCGCAGCTGTGCCAGCGCTGGGAGCAGGCGGCGCACGCGGCCGCCGCGCACGGCGTGCACGTGGCCTGCATGCGCTTCGGCTTCGTGCTGGGCCACCAGGGCTCGCTGCCGCAGTTGTTGCTGCCGATACAACTGGGCTTTGGCGGACGGCTGGGCAGCGGGCGGCAGTGGCTGTCGTGGGTGCATGTGCACGATCTGGTCCGTGCCATGGCGCATGTCTGGAGCGTGACCGAACAGGCGGCGGCCCCCGCCACGGTGCAGGCCTTCAACTTCACCGCGCCCGGCGCGCTGAGCCAGGAAGAATTCACCCGCGTTGCCGCCAGCGTGCTGCACCGCCCCTGCTGGATGCCCACGCCCGCCGCGCCCGTGAAGCTGCTGCTCGGCGAACAGGCCGACCTGCTGCTCGAAGGCCAGCGCGTGGTGCCCGCGCACTTGCTGCGCACCGGCTTTCGCTTCATGTTCCCCGATGCCCGCAGCGCCTTGACGGACCTTTGCCGCCCGCGCTAGAAGCCCCGCCCGTGCCGCCCAAGAAAGCCCCGTCCGCCACACCGGCCGCGAACGCCGCAGCGCCTGCTGCCTCGCCCGCGGGCCCGCCCGGCACCGGCCTGAGCCTGGTGCAGCGCGCGTTGCGCAAGCTGGGCCTGGTACGCGACATCGACTTCGCGCTCTACCTGCCGATGCGCTACGAGGACGAGACACGCGTGGTGCGCCTGGCCGACACGCGCGATGGCGACATGGCGCAGGTCGAAGGCGTGGTCACCGAATGCGAGGTGGTGTTCCGCCCGCGCCGCCAGCTGATCGCCACCATCGACGACGGCTCCGACACCTGCCAGCTGCGCTTCTTCAATTTCTATCCGTCGCAGCAAAAGCAATTGGCCGTGGGTGCCAAGGTGCGGGTGCGCGGGGAGATGCGCGGCGGCTTCGTGGGGCGGCAGATCATGCATCCCACCGTGAAGGCAGCCGGCACCGCGCTGCCCAATGCGCTCACGCCGGTGTATTCGACCGTGGCCGGTCTTGCGCAGCCGGTGCTGCGGCGCGAGGTGCGCTCGGGCCTGGCGCGCGCGGTGCTCGACGAGACCATTCCGGTGCAGATCGGCCTGCGCGGCGCATGGGACCTGCGCGCGTCGCTGAGCTTTCTGCACTACCCGACGCCCGACGTGTCCATTGCCGCGCTGGAAGACCACAGCCACCCGGCGTGGCAGCGCATCAAGGCCGAGGAACTGCTGGCGCAGCAGCTCTCGCAGTTGCAGGCGCGCATGGAGCGCGCGGCGCAGCGCGCGTCGGTGCTGCCTTCGTCCGCCGAGCCCGATGCCGCGTCACTGCATGCGCAACTGCTCGCCGTGCTGCCCTTCGGCCTGACCGGTGCGCAGCAGCGCGTGGGCGAGGAGATCACCGCCGACCTGGGCCGTCACATTCCCATGCACCGCCTGCTGCAGGGCGACGTGGGCTCGGGCAAGACGGTGGTGGCCGCGCTGGCGGCGGCGCGCTGCATCGACGCGGGCTTTCAATGCGCGCTGATGGCGCCCACCGAAATTCTGGCGGCCCAGCATTTCGGCAAGCTGGTCGGCTGGCTCGACCCGCTGCTGGCCGCGCGCGGACTGCGCGTGGCGTGGCTCACGGGCAGCCAGAAGAAAAAGGAGCGCGACGAGATGTCGGCGGCGGTCGAGAGCGGACAGGCCGCGCTGGTCATCGGCACGCACGCGGTCATCTCGGAGAAGGTGCGCTTCAAGAAGCTGGCGCTGGCCATCATCGACGAGCAGCACCGCTTCGGCGTGGCCCAACGGCTGGCATTGCGCGGCAAGGCTGGCGGCGAGCTGGAGCCTCACTTGTTGATGATGAGCGCCACCCCCATCCCGCGCACGCTGGCGATGAGCTACTACGCCGACCTGGACGTCTCCACGCTGGACGAGCTGCCGCCGGGCCGCACGCCCATCGTCACCAAGCTGGTGGCCGACCACCGGCGCGACGAGGTCATCGAGCGCATCCAGTCGCAGATCGGGCAGGGCCGGCAGGTGTACTGGGTGTGCCCGCTGATCGAGGAGAGCGAGGCGGTCGACCTGCGCAACGCCACCGAGACGCGCGAGGAACTGGCCGGCACGCTGGGCGAGCCGGTGCAGGTCGGCCTGCTGCATTCGCGCATGCCCACGGCCGAAAAGCAGGCGGTGATGGCGGCCTTCACCGCCAACGAAATCCAGGTGCTTGTGAGCACCACCGTCATAGAAGTGGGCGTGGACGTGCCCAACGCCTCGCTGATGGTGATCGAGCATGCCGAGCGCTTCGGCCTCTCGCAACTGCACCAGCTGCGCGGGCGCGTGGGGCGCGGCGCGGCGGCCTCGGCCTGCGTGCTGCTCTATGCGCCGGGCGACAGCGGCCGCGTGGGCGAGGCGGCGCGTGCGCGTTTGAAGGCCATGGCCGAAACCGGCGACGGCTTCGAGATTGCGCGGCGCGATCTGGAGATTCGCGGGCCCGGCGAGTTTCTTGGCGCGCGCCAGTCGGGCGCGCCGCTGCTGCGCTTTGCCGACCTGGCCACCGACACCTTGCTGCTGGACTGGGCGCGCGAGCTGGCGCCCGTCATGCTGGAGAAGCACCCCGCGCTGGCGCAGCGGCACATCGACCGCTGGCTCGGCACCAAGGCCGAATACCTGAAAGCCTGAGGGTTTGAAAAGCTGAGCGGGGTCAGCCCGCTGGCCGGCGCGTGAAGGCCAGCACCAGCCCGAAGCCGACCATCATCGTGCCGCTCACACGGTTGAGCCAGCGCATCGCGCGGCTGCCATCGGCCAGGCGGCGCATGCGCGCGCCGAGCATGGCGTAGAGCGCGATCGCGACCACCTCGAACACCAGAAAGGTCACGCCCAGCAGCAGGTAGCTGCTGGCGTAGGCGCCCGGCACCACGAACTGCGGAAAGAAGGCGGTGAACACCAGAATGGCCTTCGGGTTGCCCGCGGCCACGGTGAACTCCTGGCGCGCCAGCGCACGCAGCGAGGGCGGCGAAGGTGGCGCCCCCGCGTCGCGCTGCTGCACCTCGGCCGTGGGCGCCGGTGCGCGCAGCAGCCGAATGCCGATCCACACCAAGTAGGCCGCGCCGATGTACTTGATGACGTCGAACGCCATCTCCGACGCCACCAGCACCGCGCCCATGCCCAGCCCGGCAATGGCGATCATGATCGCGAAGGCCACCAGCCGGCCGCTGGCCGCCATCACCGCGGGCGACACGCCATGTTTGGCGCCGTTGGTCACCGACAGCAGGTTGTTGGGGCCGAAGGCCATGTTGATGGCAAAGCAGGCCGGCAAAAAGAGCAGGTAGGCAGACAAGGTCATGGCGGGTCCGTCGGTCAGTTGTCGAAGCCGCTTTCGGGCATCTGCCGCGCGTACACCGCGAGCACGATGCGTTCGGAGTGAATCAGGTACTCGTTCAGCGCCGCCGAGCCCTCGGCGAACTTGCCGGCCTCGATGAGCTCCAGCAGCCTGGTGTTCATGTCCACATAGGGCGCGTGCAGAAACTCCGGGTCTTTCAGCAGGCCGAAGGCCAGCCGCAGCTCGACCAGGATGTGGGCGAACAGCACGTTCAGCCGCTCGCTGTCCGCCAGCTCCACGATGCCCTTGTGGAACTCCATGTTGGCCGTGCCCACGCCCAGCCAGTCGCCGGCGTCGCGGCAGCGCAGCGCCAGTTCGACGGCCTCGCGCATGTGCTTCTTGGCCGGGTGGCGCGGGTAGGCCTGCGCCAGCGCCTGGCACTCGATGAGCCGGCGCACGCGGTAGATGTCGATGATCGACGCGATGCTGGGCACCGCCACGAACACGCCGCGGTTGGGCGCGTGCTTGAGCAGCCCTTCCTTGGTCAGCGTGCGGAACACCTCGCGCAGCGTGTTGCGCGAAATCTCGAAGCTGTCGGCCAGCGCGGCCTCCGACAGCCGCTGCCCCGGAGAGAACTCGCCCTTCACGATCTTCTGGCGAATCAGCTCCGCGACCCGGTCGTTGAGCGTCTGCGTGCCGGCGGCCGGCGCGGCAGGGGAGGTCGGGGAAGCCAGTGGGGTCATGCCGGGAGGGAGATGGAAAAAGCCGAAGGAGCGGGAAAGCCGCGCGTTTTTAGCAGATTCCGCCCGCCGGGTCGCCCTTTCCCCGTTGGTTTGCCGGCCGGTTTTCCATGGCGCCTGCACGCGCACCAAACGCGCCCGCGCTCAGGGTTTTCATGGGTTCGGTCAGGCACTGTTGTTGGGCACACTCACCACAATTGTTCAACAATCGTGGATAAATGAGTGATTCATAAGAAATCGATTGCTCATTCATTGGCACGAGGTTTGCATCAAGCGAATGGCCGGCGCCCCCGCGCAAGGTGTCTCTGAATCCCGAAACGAAAGACCAACATGACTCCTGACATCCCTCATCTGTGGCCGCTGATCGGCGTGGCCGTGATCATTGCGGGCTTCATCCTGCGCTTCAATCCGATGCTGGTGGTGATCGTCACGGCCATCGTGACGGCGGCCGCGGCGGGCTTCGGCCCCATGGCCATCCTCACGGCCATCGGCACCGGGTTCATCAAGACGCGCAACCTGCCGCTGATCATTCTTCTGCCGCTGGCCGTCATCGGCCTGCTCGAGCGCCACGGCCTGCGCCAGCATGCGCAGAACTGGATCGGGCGCATCAAGTCGGCCACGGCCGGGCGCCTGCTGATCGTGTACCTGGCCGCGCGCGAACTCACGGCCGCCGTGGGCCTCACCAGCCTGGGCGGGCACCCGCAGATGGTTCGCCCGCTGCTGGCCCCCATGGCCGAAGGCGCCACCGAAACCCGCTACGGCAAGCTGCCCGATCGCCTGCGCCACAAGCTGCGCGCCTATGCCGCGGCCACCGACAACGTGGGCCTGTTCTTCGGCGAAGACATCTTCGTGGCCTTTGGCGCCATCGTGCTGATGAGCACCTTCCTGCACGAGGCGGGCATCGACGTGGAGCCGCTGCACATCGCGATGTGGGGCATTCCCACCGCCATTGCCGCCTTCGTCATCCATTCGTGGCGCCTGCGCCGGCTCGACCAGTCGATTGCGCGTGAGATGCAAGGCGTGAAGAAAGAGGAAGAGTCGTCCGGGAGCGCCGTTCCCGCGCAGGAAGGCCGCTGATCATGATTCTCTCGATCCAGCACCTCTACATCCTGGTGGGCCTGATCCTCGCGATCACGGCCATCATGACGCTGACCGACCGCCAGCACCCCAAGCGCTACACCAGCGGCCTGTTCTGGGCGCTCTACGCCATGGTCTTCCTGGTGGGCGACAAGCTGCCGCCGGCCTGGGTCGGCGTGGGCGCCATCGCCATGGCCGTCATTGCCGGCCTGCGCGGCGTGGGTGCGGGCAAGCACCGCGAGCCCACGCCCGCGCAATACCAGGCCAGCGCCACGCGCCTGGGCAACAAGCTGTTCATGCCCGCGCTGGCCATTCCGCTGGTCACCGTGATCGGCACCGTGCTGATGAGCAAGGTGAAGATCGGCGACGCCTTTCTGCTCGACCCCAAGAACACCACGTTGGTGAGCCTGGGCGTGGGCTGCGTGGTGGCGCTGGCGCTGGCCTGCTGGCTGACGCGCGAGACGCCGGTGCAGGGCATGCGCGAGTCGCGCCGCCTGACCGACGCGCTGGGCTGGGCCGTGGTGCTGCCGCAGATGCTGGGCATGCTGGGGCTGGTGTTCTCCGACGCGGGCGTGGGCAAGGCCGTGGCGTACATCACCACCAGCTACATCAACATGGACATCCGCTTCGTGGCGGTGGTGGTCTACGTGCTGGGCATGGCGATCTTCACCATCATCATGGGCAACGGCTTCGCGGCCTTTCCGGTGATGACGGGCGGCGTGGGCGTGCCGGTGCTGGTGGGCGTGTACCACGGCGACCCGGCCGTGATGGCGGCCATCGGCATGTTCTCGGGCTACTGCGGCACGCTGATGACGCCGATGGCGGCCAACTTCAACATCGTGCCCGCGGCGCTGCTGGAGCTGCCCGACAAAAACGCGGTGATCAAGGTCCAGATACCGACCGCGGCGGCCTTGCTGGTGGTCAACATCTTCCTGCTGTACTTCCTGATGTTCCGCTGAGGTGCCGCACATGAGCACCAAAGCCACCCAGGTCGACACCCCGCGCGTGCTGGTCGCGGGCTTCGAGCCCTTCGAGAACGACCCCGTCAACCCCGCCTGGGAGATTGCGCGCGCGCTCGACGGCTGGGCCTGCGAAGGCGCGGTGGTGCAGGCGGTGCAACTGCCCTGCGTGTTCGGCCGTGCCATCGACACGCTGGACGCCGCGCTGGTGGGCACCGCGCCGCGGCTGGTGCTGTGCGTGGGCGCGGCGGGCGGGCGCACCGAAATATCGATGGAGCGCGCCGCGCTGAACGTCGACGACGCGCGCATCCCCGACAACGCCGGCTACCAGCCCATCGACACCGAGGTGGTGGCCGGTGGCCCGGCGGCGTACTTCTCGACGCTGCCGATCAAGGCCATGGTGCGCGACATGCGCGCCGCGGGCCTGCCGGCGGCGGTGTCGAACACGGCCGGCACCTTCGTGTGCAACCACATCTTCTATGCGCTGATGCACCGGCTGGCCACGCAACCCGCGCTCGGGCACACGCGCGGCGGCTTCGTGCACGTGCCGTACCTGCCCGAGCAGGCCGCGTCCAAGCCGGGCGTGGCGAGCATGGCGCTGGCCGCGCAGGTGGAGGCCTTTCGCGTGGCGATACGCACCGCGCTGACGGTGCGCCACGACGTGCGCGAGACCGCCGGGCGCCTGCACTGAAGGTGCACTGAAGCTGCGCTGACCTTGCACCGAACCGCATTGACCCCTTGAGGCGTGCCACACCGCACGCCGGAGAACACGATGAACATCGACCTGAACAGTGACCTCGGCGAGAGCCTGGGCGTGTGGCGCATGGGCGACGACGCCGCCATGCTGTCGCTGGTGAGCAGCGCCAACGTGGCCTGCGGCTTCCATGCGGGCGACCCGGCCGGCATTCTGCGCACGCTGCGCCAGGCCAAGGCGCGCGGCGTGGCCGTCGGCGCCCATGTGGCCTACCGCGACCTGGTCGGCTTCGGGCGCCGCAACATGGACGTGGACAGCGCCGACCTGCGCGCCGACGTCATCTACCAGATCGGCGCGCTCAAGGGCCTGGCCGCCGCCGCAGGCACCACCGTGCGCTACGTGAAGCCGCACGGCGCGCTCTACAACACCATTGCCCACGACGAGCGCCAGGCGCGCGACGTGATCGCCGCCATCCGCGAGACCGACCCCGGCCTGTGCCTGGTGGCGCTGGCGGGCTCGCCATTGCTGGGCTGGGCGCGCGGCGAAGGCCTGCGCGCGGTGGCCGAAGCCTTTGCCGACCGCGCCTACACGCCGCAGGGCACGCTGGTGTCGCGCCGCGTGCCCGGCGCGGTGCTGCACGACGCCGACCAGGTGGCCGAGCGCATGCTGCGCCTGGCCACTGATGGGGTGGTCACGGCCATCGACGGCAGCACGGTGCGCATCGAGGCCGAGTCGGTCTGCGTGCACGGCGACAGCCCGGGCGCGGTAGAGATGGCGCGCCAGGTGCGCGCGCGGCTCGAGCAGGCCGGCGTGACCATCCAGCCCTTCGTGGACGCCGCATGACGATGCGCTTTCTGCCCGTCAACCTCGACGCGCTGCTGGTCGAGCTCGACGACCTGCCGCAGACCCTGGCGCTGCTGGCCTCGCTGCGCGCCGAGCCCATCGCGGGCATCGAAGAACTGGTGCCCGCCGCGCGCACCTTGCTCGTGAGCTTTCGCCCGGCGGCCCTCACGGCGGACGAGCTCGTGCGCCGCATCGGCCAGCGCAGCCTGGACGCGCGCGAAACGCGCATCGACAAGCGCATCGAAATTCCCGTGCGCTACGACGGCGAAGACCTGGCCGAGGTGGCCGGCCTGCTGGGCATCACGCCGGAAGAAGTGGTGCGCCGCCACACGGGCAGCGACTACACCGTGGCCTTCACCGGCTTCGCGCCCGGCTTCGCCTACCTCTCGGGCGGCGATGCCAGCCTCAACGTGCCGCGCCGCGCGGTGCCGCGCACCCGCATTCCGGCGGGCGCGGTGGGGCTCGCGGGCAGCTTCAGCGGTGTGTATCCGCAGGCCAGCCCGGGCGGCTGGCAGATCATCGGCATCACCGACGCGCCGATGTGGGACCTGTCGCGCGCCGCGCCCGCGTTGCCCGCGCTGCTGCAGCCGGGGGACACGGTGCGCTTTGTGGATGTCACGTCGCAACCGCGCGCCAAGGCCGAACCCGCCGCGATCGCCCCAGCATCGCAACCCCGCGCACCGACCGGCGGTTGTGCCTTCGAAATTCGCGCGGCCGGGCTCCAGGCCCTGCTGCAGGACGGCGGCCGCCACGGCCAGGCGAAGCAGGGCGTGTCCGCCTCCGGCGCGATGGACCGGCGCTCGCTGCAGGCGGCCAACCGGCTGGTCGGCAACGCGTCCGGCACGGCCTGCATCGAGATCGCCTATGGCGGCTTCCAGCTGGCCTGCCGTGGCGACGCGGTGGTGGCCGTGACCGGCGCCGATGGCGCCGTCACGCTCAAGAGGGCCAACGGCGCTCAGTGGCCGCTGCCGCGCTACCAGCCCATCGCTCTGACCGACGGCGACGTGCTCACGCTCGGCGAGCCGCGGGCCGGCATCCGCAGCTATCTGGCCGTGCGCGGCGGCTTCGACGTGGCGCCGGTGCTCGGCAGCCTTTCCAGCGACACGCTCGCGCGCATCGGTCCGCCGGCCTTGGCCACGGGCGACGTGCTGCCTGTGCGTGCGGTCGGCAGCGGGGCGCTCGTGGGCGCCGCCGAAACACCGCCCGCCGACCTGCCCACCGTGCAGCAAGAGGTGGTGCTCGACATCGTGCTCGGCCCGCGCACCGACTGGTTCACAAGCGATGCCGTCGCGCTGCTCTGCAGCCAGCCGTGGGCGGTCACACCACAGTCGAACCGCGTGGGCATCCGCCTGGCGGGCGCGCAACCGCTGGCGCGCGCCAACCATGCCGAGCTGCCCAGCGAGGGCACGGCGCATGGCGCCATCCAGGTGCCGCCCAGTGGCCAGCCGGTGCTGTTCCTGGCCGACCATCCGCTGACCGGCGGCTACCCCGTGATCGCTTCCGTGGCCACCTACCACCTCGACCGCGCGGGGCAGATCCCGGTGAACGCGCGCGTTCGCTTCAACCCTGTCGCCGCGCCCGGCCCCGTGGCCCCCAGCGCTCCCGTTGTTTCGTGAAAGCCTTCCGATGAAAAAACTCCTGATCGCCAACCGCGGCGAAATTGCCGTGCGCATTGCGCGCGCCTGCGCCGACCACGGCGTGCAATCGGTGGCCGTGTATGCCGACGCCGACCTGAACGCGCTGCATGTGCGCAGGGCCGACGAGGCCTACGGGCTGGAGGGCGACAAGCCCGCCGACACCTACCTGAACATCGGCAAGCTGCTCGCGGTGGCAAAGCGCGCCGGGGCCGACGCGGTGCACCCGGGCTACGGCTTCCTGTCGGAGAGCGCCGCCTTCGCGCAGGCTGTGATCGACGCGGGCCTGATCTGGGTCGGCCCGTCGCCCGCGGCCATCGCGATGCTGGGCGACAAGGTGCAGGCCCGCAAGCTCGCGCTGAAGGTCGGCGCGCCGCTGGTGGCGGGCACGGCCGACCCGGTGACCAATGCCGGCGAGGTGCTCGCCTTCGCCGAGAAGCACGGCCTGCCGGTGGCCATCAAGGCCGCGTTCGGCGGCGGCGGGCGCGGCATCAAGGTGGCGTGGCGGCTCGACGAGGTCGAAGGCCTCTATGAGTCCGCGGTGCGCGAGGCCGTCACGGCCTTTGGCCGCGGCGAATGCTATGTCGAGCAGTTTCTCGACCGCCCGCGCCACGTCGAGGCGCAGGTGCTGGCCGACACGCACGGCAACGTGGTGGTGCTCGGCACGCGCGACTGCTCGCTGCAGCGGCGCAACCAGAAGCTGGTGGAAGAGGCGCCCGCGCCCTTCCTGAGCGACGAGCAGCGCGCGCGCATTCACCAGTCGGCGCGCGACATCTGCGCGGCGGCGGGCTACACGGGGGCGGGCACGGTCGAGTTCATGCTGAGCACCAGCGGCGCCATCTCCTTCCTCGAAGTGAACACGCGGCTGCAGGTGGAGCACCCGGTGACCGAGGAAACCACGGGCATCGACCTGGTGATCGAGCAGTTGCGCATTGCCGAAGGCCTGCCGCTGTCGGTCTTGGAGACGCCCGCGCCGCGCGGCCATGCCTTCGAGTTCCGCATCAACGCGGAGGACGTGGGGCGCGGCTTTTTGCCGTCGCCGGGGCCGGTGAAGGTGTTCGACGCGCCTTCGGGGCCCGGCGTGCGGGTGGACACGGGCGTGGACGCGGGCTCGCAGGTGCCGGGCACCTTCGACTCGCTGATGGCCAAGCTCATCGTCACCGGCGCCACGCGCGAGCAGGCGATGGCGCGGGCGCGCCGCGCGCTGAAGGAATTTCGCATCGAGGGCCTGCCCACGGTGCTGCCGTTTCACCGCGCGGTGATGGCGCACCCGGACTTCGTCTCGGGCGACAGCTTCAAGGTGCATACGCGCTGGATCGAGACCGACTTTGCCAACGGCGAGGCCCCCGCCATGCGCCCCGACCCGCTGCCCGACACGGCGCTGCTGCGCACGGCGATCGAGGTGGACGGGCGGCGCATGGCGCTCGGCCTGCCGGGCGTGCTGCTCGGCGGCCTGTCTTCGGCGGCAGGCAGTGGCGGTGCTGCGCAGCCCGACGCGCCGGCGGCCGATGCCGCCGCCGTGGCGGCGCCCGTCTCGGGCACGCTGCAGGGCTGGAAGGTGGCCGACGGCGACGAGGTGGCGCAGGGCGCGGTCGTCGCCGTGATGGAGGCGATGAAGATGGAAATGCAGGTCGTCGCGCACCGCGCGGGGCGCATCGCCTTCGCGGTGGCGGCGGGCGGCTACGTGGCCGCGGGCTCTGCGCTGGCGACCATCGGCTGAGGCCATTCAGCACCCCGCCATCACCCGCCGGCGAACTTCCACACCGTCAACCTGGTGGCGATGGCCCGGGAGGTCGAGCGCGCCACCCAGGGTCAACTGCGCATCGAGGCCCACCCGCGGAACACGCTGTTTGCGCTGAACGCCATCCGCGCTTCGACGCGCGCACGCAGTCGATCCGCGGCGCCGAGGCGCTGGTGCGCTGGGCGTATCCGCAGCGCGGGCGCATCGGGCCGGAAGAATTCATTCCGCTGGCGGAAAAGAGCGGGCTGATCCTGGCGCTGGGCAATGCGCTGGGCCTGTCGGTCACGGCCGAGGGCGTGGAGACCGACGGCCAGCTGCAAACGCTGATCGAGGACCGCTGCGCCGAGGTGCGGGGCTTTCTGCCGGGCCGGCCGATGACGGCGCCCAGGGTCATCGAAATGATGGGGACGTGGCGGTGGGGGGCGTGGCGAGCGGGCGCTGAACTGAACGAACGGGGGGTGAATGGCGTGAACGGAGCCTGCCGCTTCGGCAGGGCCTTCCGACCCCGGGCCGGCCGGGTCCGCATCCCCTTGCGCATAATTGACGCAAGCTATGACTCTTACCGAACTCAAATACATCGTCGCAGTAGCCCGCGAGCGGCACTTCGGCAAGGCAGCCGAGGCCTGCTACGTGTCCCAGCCGACCCTGTCGGTCGCCATCAAGAAGCTCGAGGACGAGCTGGAGGTCAAGCTCTTCGAGCGCAGCGCCGGCGAAGTGACCGTCACGCCGCTGGGCGAGCAGATCGTGCAGCAGGCGCAAAGCGTGCTCGACCAGGCCGCCAGCATCAAGGAGATCGCCAAGCGCGGCAAGGACCCGCTGGCCGGCCCGCTGAACCTGGGCGTGATCTACACCATCGGGCCGTACCTGCTGCCCGACCTCGTGCGCCAGGTGATCCAGCGCACGCCGCAGATGCCGCTGGTGCTGCAGGAGAACTTCACCGTCAAGCTGCTCGAAATGCTGCGCGCCGGCGAGATCGACTGCGCCATCATGGCCGAGCCCTTCCCCGACACCGGCCTGGCGATGGCGCCGCTCTACGACGAGCCCTTCATGGCCGCGTTTCCCGCGAAGCACAAGTTTGCCGACCGCGAATCGGTCACCTCCGAAGAGCTGCAGAACGAAACCATGCTGCTGCTGGGCGCGGGCCACTGCTTTCGCGACCACGTGCTCGAGGTGTGCCCCGAGTTCGCGCGCTTCTCCAGCAATGCCGAAGGCATCCGCAAGAGCTTCGAGGGCTCGTCGCTGGAGACCATCAAGCACATGGTGGCCTCGGGCATGGGCGTGACGCTGGTGCCGCGGCTGTCGGTGCCGGCCGAGGCGCTCAAGCCCAAGGCCAAGGGCCGCAAGGACACCGAGCAGCTGGTGCGCTACCTGCCCGTGCGCGACGCGAACGACCGCGACCCGCCCACGCGCCGCGTGGTGCTCGCATGGCGGCGCACCTTCACGCGCTACGAGGCGATTGCCGCGCTGCGCAACGCCATCTATGCGTGCGAGCTGCCGGGCGTCAAACGGCTTTCATGACCATTCGCGAAACTGGCCTGCGCCGCTCGCGTTTTGAATCGTTGATCGCTGAGATAGAGTGACGCTGTTGCGAAGCCGCCCGCCGGCTTCCAGAATTCCGGTGTTCCTCCAACTTCAAGAAAGAACTCTCGCCATGGCCAAAGACCCGAAGAAATCGTCGCCCGCATCCTCCGCCGGCAAGGTGCCCAAGAAGGGCGGCACGGTGGTCGCGCAGGAGTCTGGCAGCCGCAACGCGCCGATCATCAACATCGGCATCGAGCGCCAGGACCGTGCCGCCATTGCCGAAGGCCTGAGCCGCGTGCTGGCCGACACCTACACGCTGTACCTCACCACGCACAACTTCCACTGGAACGTGACCGGCCCGCACTTCAACTCGCTGCATGCGATGTTCATGGGCCAGTACACCGAACTGTGGAACGCGACCGACGTGCTGGCCGAGCGCATCCGCGCCCTGGGCCACTACGCGCCCGGCTCGTACGCCGAGTTCAGCAAGATCGCCACCGTGCCCGACGTGCCGCAGACCCCGCCCAAGGCCATGGAGATGGTGCGCATCCTGGTGAAGGGCCACGAGACCGTGTCGCGCATCGCGCGCGAATTCATTCCCGTGGCCGAAGAAGCCGGTGACGATCCCACGGCCGACATGCTGACCGCGCGCTGCACGGTGCACGACCAAACCGCGTGGATGCTGCGCTCGCTGCTCGAAGACTGAGCACGCGGCTTCCCGAACAACCAGAGCGGCACAATGGCCGCTCTTTTTTTGCCTGTTCCATGCTTGCCCGACGTTTTGCGCTGTACCTCGACCTGATCCGCTGGAACCGTCCCGCGGGTTGGCTGCTGCTGCTGTGGCCCACGCTGGGCGCGCTCTGGTTCGCTGCCGGCGGCTGGCCGGGGTGGCATCTGGTGGTGGTGTTCACGCTCGGCACCTTCCTCATGCGCAGCGCGGGTTGCTGCATCAACGATGTGGCCGACCGCGACTTCGACCGCCATGTGAAGCGCACCGCCCAGCGGCCCGTGACCAGCGGCGCGCTGTCGGTGAAGGAGGCGCTGGCGCTCGGCGCCGTGCTGGCGCTGGCGGCCTTCGCGCTGGTGCTCACGACCAACCGCGTGACGGTGCTGTGGTCGTTCGCGGCCTTGGCCATCACGCTGATCTACCCGTTTGCCAAGCGCTTCGTGTCGATCCCGCAGGCGGTGCTGGGCATTGCCTTCAGCTTCGGCATTCCGATGGCCTTTGCGGCCGTGCAGTCCACGGTGCCGTTGCTGGCGCTGTGGCTGCTGGTGGGCAACCTGTTCTGGGTGCTGGCCTACGACACCGAGTACGCCATGGTCGACCGCGACGACGATTTGAAGATCGGCATGAAGACCTCGGCCATCACCTTCGGCCGCTTCGACGTGGCGGCGGTGATGGCGAGCTACGCCATCTTCCTGGCGGTCTGGTGTTGGGCCGGCGCGAGCCATGCGCTGGGCGTGCTGTTCTACATCGGCATCGCCCTGGCGGCGGCGCAGGCGGCGTGGCACTGGCGGCTCATTCATGAGCGCACGCGCGACGGCTGCTTCAAGGCCTTTCGCCTGAACCACTGGCTGGGCTTTACCGTGTTTGCCGGCGTCGTGGCCGGCTACGCGCTGCGCTGAAAGGGGTCGCCATGCTCGAATGGTTGAAACACAAGATCGGCCAGGAGGGCTTCTCCGGCTGGCACTGCATCACGCAGGACATGGTCGAGCGCTACGCGGCGCTGTCGGGCGACGGCGAAGGCGAGTGGATCCACCTCGACCCCGAGCGCGCCGCGCGGGAAGCCGGCTACGGCGGCACCATCGTGCAGGGCTTCTTTCAGGTGTCGCACCTGATCCGGCTGACCGGCGAGGCCATGCGCACGCTGCTGCCCTTCGATTCGAACCACGCGCTGAACTACGGCTTCGACCGCCTCCGCTTCGTGCGGCCGATGCTGGTGGGCGCGCGCTTCAGGGCGCGGCTGCGCATTCTGGAGGTGACGCCCAAGCCCGGCGACAGCTTTCTGCTGAAGGAAGAGGTGCTGCTCGAGCTGGAGGACGGCACCGTCACGCTGGCCGCCGAGTGGCTGTTCTTTCTCGGGCCGGGCGCGTTGCCGCCGGCCTGACCTGCACCGGCTGCGGTCAGCCGCGGCCGAACTCTTCGCCCAGCTCGGCGGCGCGTGCCTGCGCGGCGCGAATGGCGGTCTTGAACTGCGCCTTCACGTCGGCCTGCTGCAGCGATGTGATGGCGGCGTAGGTCGTGCCACCTTTGGAAGTGACACGTTCGCGCAGCACCGACGGCGGCTCCGTGGCGCTGTGCGCCAGCGCCGAGGCGCCCGTGAACGTGCCGATGGCCAACTGCTGGGCCTGCTCGGGCGTGAGGCCCATTTCCACACCGGCTTCGGTCATCGCCTCGATGAAATAGAAGACATAGGCCGGGCCCGAACCGGACATGGCGGTGACTGCGTCGAGTGCCGGTTCGGCGTCCACCCAGACCAGCTCGCCGGTCGGCGCCAGCAGCTGGGCGACCGTCGCGCGGTCGGCGCTCTCGGCGCCGGGGCGGGCGTAGAGCCCGGTCATGCCCTTGCCCACGAGGGCCGGCGTGTTGGGCATGGCGCGCACCACGCGTTCGGTGCCGAGCCAGCGGGCGATGCTGTCCGACGGAATGCCCGCGGCCACGCTCAGGTGCAGGGCGTCCTTTGCGAACGCGCGCACGGCGCGGGCGGCGTCGGCAAAGGTCTGGGGCTTGACCGCCCACACCACCACGCCGCAGCGCGACAGGGCCTCCCCGGCCTCGGCCTGCGCCACGATGCCGAACGACTGGGCGAGCTTGGCGCGGGCTTCCTCGAAGGGCTCGACCACCTCGAAGGCATCGGCCGGCGTGCCTTGCTGGATCAGGCCGCCGATGATGGCGCTGGCCATGTTGCCGCCGCCGATGAAGGCGACGGGCGGCAGCGGCGGGAGTGGCACGGGTCCGGTGCGGGGGAGGAAGGTCACGGCGATGGTCATGGTCGGCTGGCTCGGTCTGTTCTGTCTGTGTAGGCGAAGGCGGCGAACTGGGTCACTTGAAGCGGGTTGAAATTGTCGTCGCTCACGACCACCAGCATGCGCGTGCCGTCGGGCAGCGGCGGGCCCCAGCACATGCCCTCGGTGTTGTCGAGGCGGGACAGGCCGAGCGCGGCGAAGTCGGCCACCAGCGTCTTTGTCGCCGGGCGGTGGTTGCCGGGCGCCAGCGGGTCGACCGCGAGCACGTCGCTGGCGTCGCGGGTGTCTATTTCATACAGGCGCAGCGAGTTGCCGGTGCCGGTGGCGTAGGCGCGCTCCAGCACCAGCATGCGGTCGGCGTCGAGCATCAGGATCTCGCTCACGCCGTTGTCGGCATAGGTGCCCGGAATCAGCGGGCGCAGCGGAATGGCGTCGGGCACGTAGGCGATCTGGCGGTCGGGCTGGCCGGTCTGCAGGTCGATGCGGGTGAAGCGGCAGGGGCCGCCGGGCGCGGTCACGGACGGCTCAGGGCCGTCCTGGATCAGCGCGTTTTCCATTCCCAGCCAGGCGAAGCGGCCATCGGGCGTGAGGGTGACGCCCTCGAACGTGAGGTTGTCGCGCGGGCCGCGGCGCTGCGCTGGGTCGGGCTGGAACATCGCGGGCAGCGGGAATTCACGCAGAAAGCGGCCGTCGCGCTCCGACTCGTACAGCGCGGGGCCGAAGCCGCGGGCGATGTCGCCCTCGCTGCTCCAGAGCAGGGTGTTGGTGATGGGGCGCAGCCGCAGGGCTTCGGGGTCGGGCACGGGCAGGCCGTCGACGGCGTGGCGCCGGTTCGGCCAGGGGCCGCCACCAGGGCGTTGCAGCTGAACCACGCCCGCCGGCTCGGGCTGCGCGGCCTGCGGCTGGGGCCAGCGGGCAATGTAGTAGCGCACCGCATCCAAGTCCGAACGGTCGTCGCTGATGAGCAGGTACTCACCTCGCACCGGGTCGTAGTCGATCCCAGACAGGCCGCCCACCGTGGTGCCTTCTATATGCAGGCGATGCGCCCATCGGCCTTCCGCGATGCGGCGCAGTTGGCCGGCGGCGCCGACAGCGGCCTTCGGCGTCGCGCTCCTGCAGGCGGCCAGCCCCAGCGACAGCAGAGCCAAACCGCCCGTCGCGCCCGCCAGAAGGCGCCGCCGCATGGGTGACAAGAGGGGGTTTTCAGAGGTGCGCACGGCCCGAAGTCTAGTGCCGGCGCGAAATGCTGTAATGGGGTTGTTGACATCGCCATAAGTGGGTGCCACAATCGAGGGCTTCGCTTCTAAAAGGCGAAGCTTTCAGCCCAAAGCGGAAGCGCCCCGAGTGGTTCGGGGTGTGGACGACGGGACCAAGACTGACCGCGGTGCCTCCCTCCTGGAGGTTCATCGGTACAAGTTGGGAATATCAAGAAATGATCCAAACTGAATCCCGGCTCGAAGTGGCCGACAACACGGGCGCGAAATCCGTCCTGTGTATCAAGGTGCTCGGTGGCTCCAAGCGGCGTTATGCCAGCGTGGGCGACGTCATCAAGGTGAGCATCAAAGAAGCCGCTCCGCGTGGTCGCGTCAAGAAGGGCGAGATCTACAGCGCAGTGGTGGTTCGCACCGCCAAGGGCATCCGCCGCGCTGACGGCTCGCTCGTCAAGTTCGACGGCAACGCCGCAGTGTTGCTCAACGCCAAGCTGGAGCCCATCGGCACCCGCATCTTCGGACCGGTCACGCGCGAACTGCGCACCGAGAAGTTCATGAAGATCGTGTCGCTGGCACCCGAAGTTCTCTAAGGACACAACGCCATGAACAAGATTCGCAAAGGCGACCAGGTCATCGTGTTGGCCGGTCGTGACAAGGGCAAGCGGGGCGTCATCTCGCTGCGCAAGGACGACTCGCACGTCCTCATCGAAGGCCTGAACCTCGTCAAGAAGCACACCAAGCCGAACCCCCTCAAGGGTACGACCGGTGGCATCGTCGAGAAGTCCATGCCCATTCACCAATCCAACGTGGCGATCTTCAATGCCGCGACCGGCAAGGCCGATCGCGTGGGCATCAAGGTCACCCAGGGTGCTGACGGCAAGCGCGTGGCTGTTCGCGTCTTCAAGTCCAGCGGCGACGAAATCAAGTTCGCCTAAGAGGTACTCACATGGCACGTCTCCAACAACACTATCGCGAAAAGATCGCGAAAGACCTGACTGAAAAGTTCGGCTACAAGTCGCCGATGCAGGTCCCGCGCCTCACCAAGATCACGCTCAACATGGGTGTGGGTGAAGCAGTCGCCGACAAGAAGGTTCTCGACAACGCTGTCGCCGACCTGACCAAGATCGCCGGCCAGAAGCCCGTGGTCACCAAGTCGAAGAAGGCCATCGCCGGTTTCAAGATCCGCGAAAACCAGCCCATCGGCTGCATGGTCACGCTGCGTGGCGTGCAGATGTATGAGTTCCTGGACCGTTTCGTGACCATCGCGCTGCCGCGTGTTCGCGACTTCCGCGGCATCTCCGGCCGTGCGTTCGACGGCCGTGGCAACTACAACATCGGCGTCAAGGAACAGATCATTTTTCCTGAAATCGAGTACGACAAGGTCGATGCCTTGCGCGGTCTCAATATCAGCATCACGACGACGGCCAAAACCGACGAAGAAGCCAAGGCGCTTCTCGCTGGCTTCCGTTTCCCGTTCAAGAACTGAGGCGAACTGTGGCTAAACAATCTTTGATCCAGCGCGAACTCAAGCGCGACAAGCTGGTTGCCAAGTTCGCTGCGAAGCACGCAGAACTGAAGGCGGCTTCCAACGACCTGAAGAAGAGCGAAGAAGAGCGCGCAGCAGCCCGCCTGGGCCTGCAAAAGCTTCCGCGCAACGCGAACCCGACCCGCCAACGCAACCGTTGCGCGATCACCGGTCGTCCGCGCGGCACCTTCCGTCAATTCGGTCTGGCTCGCGCCAAGATCCGTGAACTGGCTTTCGCTGGCGACATCCCCGGTGTCACCAAGGCCAGCTGGTAAGCCAGGCAGGAGCAAACAACATGAGCATGAGTGATCCCATTGCCGACCTGCTGACGCGTATTCGTAACGCGCAGATGGTGGCGAAGCCCACTGTGTCGATCCCGTCTTCCAAGGTGAAGGCTGCGATTGCACAAGTCCTGAAGGACGAAGGCTACATCGACGGCTTCGAAGTGAAGACCGATGCAGGCAAGTCCGAACTCGTCATCACGCTGAAGTACTACGCTGGCCGTCCGGTCATCGAACGTATCGAACGCGTGAGCCGCCCCGGCCTGCGCGTCTACAAGGCCAGCGCAGCCATTCCGCAAGTCCAGAACGGCCTTGGCGTTGCGATCGTCACGACCCCTCAGGGCGTGATGACCGACCGCAAGGCTCGCGCTACCGGTGTCGGTGGCGAAGTTCTGTGCTACGTCGCCTAACCGAGACATCGAGGAGTTACTGAAATGTCCCGAGTAGGAAAAATGCCGATCACCATCCCCGCAGGCGTGGATGTGTCGATCAAGGAAGACCAGATCAGCGTCAAGGGTACGGGCGGCACGCTCAACCTGGCGCGCAATGCCCTGGTCAAGGTCGTCAGCAATGACGGCAAGCTGAGCTTCGAGCCCGCCAACGAATCGCGTGAAGCGAATGCGATGAGCGGCACGATCCGTCAGCTGGTGAACAACATGGTGGTGGGCGTGACCAAGGGCTTCGAGAAGAAGCTCAACCTGGTCGGCGTCGGCTACAAGGCTGCAGCCTCCAACAACAAGTTGAACCTGCAAGTCGGTTACTCGCACCCGGTCAACATCGAAATGCCGCAAGGCATCACGGTGGCCACCGCGACCCCGACCGAAATCGTGATCAAGGGTGCTGACCGTCAGCGCGTTGGTCAAATCGCCGCTGAGATCCGCGCTGTTCGTCCGCCTGAGCCTTACAAGGGCAAGGGCATCCGTTATTCGGACGAGAAGATCGTGATCAAAGAGACCAAGAAGAAGTAAGGGGCAGCAAAATGATGTTGACCAAAAAAGCACAGCGCCTTCGCCGCTCGCGCCAGACCCGCATTCGCATCGCGACGCAGGGCGTGGCCCGTCTGACGGTGAACCGCACCAACCTGCACATCTACGCCACCGTCATCTCCGACGACGGCACCAAGGTGATCGCGACCGCATCGACGGCAGAAGCCGAAGTGCGTACCTCGCTCGGCGGTTCGGGCAAGGGCGGCAATGCCGCTGCTGCCACCGCCGTCGGCAAGCGCATCGCTGAAAAGGCGAAGGCTGCCGGCGTCGAGAAGGTCGCCTTCGACCGCGCAGGTTTTGCGTACCACGGCCGCGTCAAGGCGCTGGCCGAGGCGGCTCGCGAAGCCGGTCTGCAGTTCTAACCGGACACGAGATTCAAAATGGCAAAGATTCAAGCAAGAACGCAGAACGAAGGCCCTGAAGACGGTTTGCGCGAGAAGATGATCGCGATCAACCGCGTCACCAAGGTGGTGAAGGGTGGTCGTATCCTCGGTTTCGCAGCACTCACCGTGGTCGGTGACGGCGATGGCCGCGTCGGCATGGGCAAGGGCAAGTCGAAAGAAGTGCCCGCAGCAGTGCAAAAGGCGATGGAAGAAGCGCGTCGCAACCTGCTGAAGGTTGCAATCAAGAACGGCACCCTGCATCACCAGGTGCAAGGTCACCACGGCGCTGCAAAGGTCGTGATGTATCCGGCCCCCAAGGGTACCGGCATCATCGCCGGCGGCCCGATGCGCGCCGTGTTCGAAGTGATGGGCATCACCGACATCGTGGCCAAGAGCCATGGTTCGTCGAATCCCTACAACATGGTTCGCGCCACGCTCGACGGGTTGAAGAACTCGACGACCGCTGGTCAGGTGGCTGCCAAGCGCGGCCTCACCGTCGAAGAAATCTTCGCTTGAGCGCAAGCCTGAAAGAAGCATTCAAATGACGCAACAACAAACCCTCAAGGTTCAATTGGTCAAAAGCCCGATTGGTACCAAGGAATCGCATCGCGCGACCGTGCGTGGCCTCGGCCTGCGCAAGCTCAACAGCGTGAGCGAGCTGCAAGACACCCCGGCGGTGCGCGGCATGATCAACAAGATCAGTTATCTGGTCAAAGTTCTGTAAGAGAGACTGATATGGAACTCAATGGCATCAAGCCGGCAGCCGGCGCCAAGCACGCCAAGCGTCGCGTTGGCCGTGGTATCGGCTCTGGCATCGGCAAGACCGCGGGTCGCGGTCACAAGGGCCAGAAGTCGCGCGCAGGCGGTTTCCACAAGGTGGGCTTCGAAGGCGGTCAAATGCCTCTGCAGCGTCGCCTTCCCAAGCGCGGCTTCAAGTCGCACCTGCTGAAGTTCAACGCCGAAGTCACGCTGACTGCTCTCGAGCAGCTCGGTCTGGCCGAAGTCGATGTCCTGGCGCTGAAGCAAGCCGGCCTCGTGGGCCAGCTCGCCAAGGTCGTCAAGATCATCAAGACCGGTGAACTCACCAAGGCCGTCAAGCTGACGGGCGTGGGCGCGACCGCTGGTGCCAAGGCTGCTATCGAAGCAGCCGGCGGCAGCTTCGCCTGATAACACCTTCGGACTGAAAGAAGTTCTTCGTGGCAACTAACGCGGCAACGATCGCAAAAACAGGCAAGTTCGGCGACCTTCGTCGTCGGCTCGTCTTTTTGCTGCTCGCGCTCGTGGTCTATCGGGTCGGCGCTCACATTCCTGTGCCGGGTATCAACCCGGACCAGCTGGCAGCGTTGTTCCAGGGCCAGCAGGGCGGCATTCTGAGCCTGTTCAACATGTTCTCGGGCGGGGCGCTGTCGCGCTTCACCGTGTTCGCGTTGGGGATCATGCCGTACATCTCGGCGTCGATCATCATGCAGCTGATGACCTACGTGCTTCCTACCTTCGAGCAATTGAAGAAGGAAGGCGAGGCCGGCCGCCGCAAGATCACGCAGTACACGCGCTATGGCGCGTTGGGCCTGGCACTGTTCCAGTCGTTCAGCATTGCAGTGGCGCTCGAGTCGTCGGCCGGCCTGGTCATCGCACCTGGTTTCGGCTTCCGCCTGACAGCCATGGTGAGCTTGACGGCAGGTTCGATGTTCCTGATGTGGCTTGGCGAGCAGATCACCGAACGTGGCCTGGGCAACGGCATCTCGATCCTGATTTTTGCAGGTATCGCGGCCGGACTTCCCAACGCCATTGGCGGCCTGGCTTCCCTGGTGACGACCGGTGCGATGAATCCCATCATTGCGCTCTTCATCATCGCGGTGGTGGTGCTGGTCACCTACTTCGTGGTGTTCGTCGAACGCGGTCAGCGCAAGATCCTTGTGAACTATGCGCGGCGCCAGGTGGGCAACAAGGTCTACGGCGGTCAGTCGTCGCACTTGCCGTTGAAGCTGAACATGGCTGGCGTGATCCCTCCGATCTTCGCTTCGTCGATCATCCTGCTGCCCGCAACGGTGGTCGGCTGGTTCAGTACCGGTGAGGGCGGCTTCCGCTGGATCAAAGACATCGCAGGCGCATTGCGTCCGGGTGAGCCGATCTATGTGCTGCTGTACGCTGCCGCGATCGTTTTCTTCTGCTTCTTCTACACGGCACTCGTGTTCAACAGCAAGGAAACGGCCGACAACCTGAAGAAGAGTGGTGCATTCATTCCTGGCATTCGCCCGGGTGACCAGACCGCTCGCTATATCGACAAGATTCTGGTTCGCCTGACGTTGGCTGGCGCGGTGTACATCACCTTCGTCTGCCTGCTGCCGGAGTTCCTGATCCTGAAGTACAACGTGCCGTTCTACTTCGGTGGTACCTCCCTGCTGATCATCGTGGTCGTCACGATGGACTTCATGGCCCAGGTGCAAAACTACATGATGTCTCAGCAGTACGAGTCGCTGCTGAAGAAGGCCAACTTCAAGACATCGTAGGGCTGTGTTTCAGTTTTGAGTCCGGGCGGTAGACCGCCACGTTAAACAGTTTTAGGAGAATGAAATGAGAGTTTCGGCTTCGGTCAAAACCATCTGCCGTAATTGCAAGGTCATCCGCCGTAAAGGTGTGGTGCGTGTGATTTGCACCGACCCGCGCCACAAGCAGCGCCAGGGTTGATTGAAGAGTATTAGAGGACGCACATGGCACGTATTGCTGGCATCAACATCCCGCCGCACAAGCACGCTGAAATTGGCCTGACGGCTATCTTTGGCATCGGTCGCACCCGCGCCCGTCAAATCTGCGAAGCGAGCGGTATCGAATATTCGAAGAAGATCAAGGATCTGACCGACGCCGATCTCGAAAAGATCCGCGACCAGATCGCTCTCTTCACCATTGAAGGTGACCTGCGTCGCGAAACGACGATGAACATCAAGCGTTTGATGGACATCGGTTGCTATCGCGGCTTCCGTCACCGTCGCGGCCTGCCGATGCGCGGCCAGCGCACGCGCACCAATGCCCGTACCCGCAAGGGTCCGCGCAAGGCTGCGCAGTCCCTGAAGAAATAAGGATAGACCAGCATGGCTAAAGCACCTGCAAACAACGCCGCACAGCGCGTTCGCAAGAAGGTTCGCAAGAACGTTGCGGACGGTATCGCCCACGTGCATGCCTCCTTCAACAACACCATCATCACGATCACCGATCGCCAGGGCAACGCTCTGTCGTGGGCTTCGTCGGGTGGCCAGGGCTTCAAGGGCTCGCGCAAGTCGACCCCGTTCGCTGCGCAGGTGGCTTCCGAAGTTGCCGGCCGTGCTGCTGTTGAACAAGGCATCAAGAACCTCGACGTCGAGATCAAGGGCCCGGGCCCCGGTCGCGAATCGTCGGTGCGCGCACTGGCTGCGCTCGGCATCCGGATCAATTCCATTGCCGACGTGACGCCCGTTCCGCACAACGGCTGCCGTCCCCAGAAGCGTCGCCGCATCTGATCGTCAGCCTGCAAAGCGCAGCCGGCTTTGAATAGCGGCTGCGCATTTGTTTTTTATCTAAGCCCACCGCCACCCGCGTCTCGCAGGTGGCTCCCGCAGGCAACTGCGGCAGATACACAAAGGAAGAATCGTGGCACGTTACCTCGGCCCCAAGGCCAAACTTTCCCGCCGTGAAGGCACCGACCTGTTCCTGAAGAGCGCCCGCCGCTCCATTCAAGACAAGGCCAAGTTCGACTCCAAGCCCGGCCAGCACGGTCGCACCTCGGGTCAACGTACGTCCGACTACGGCCTGCAACTGCGTGAAAAGCAGAAGGTCAAGCGCATGTACGGCGTGCTGGAAAAGCAATTCCGCCGCTACTTCGAAGAAGCCGACCGTCGCCGTGGAAACACCGGCGCCAACCTGCTGTTCATTCTCGAAGCGCGCCTGGACAACGTTGTCTACCGCATGGGGTTCGGCTCGACCCGCGCCGAAGCGCGCCAGCTCGTGTCGCACAAGGCGATCACGGTGAACGGTCAGTCGGTCAACATCCCGTCGTACCTGGTCAAGACCGGCGACGTGATCGCCGTGCGCGACAAGTCGAAGAAGCAGAACCGCATTGTTGAAGCGCTTCAACTCGCCCAGCAAGTCGGTATCCCGGCATGGGTCGATGTGAACGCCGACAAGGCCGAAGGCACGTTCAAGAAGGTGCCCGATCGCGACGAATTCGCAGCCGACATCAACGAATCGCTGATCGTCGAACTGTATTCGCGTTGATTTTTTCTACCCGCACCCGCCTTTAGGCGCGTGCGGGAGATTGTTATTGTTGTTCACGTTCCTGCTCCGCACTTTGCTGCGGACCAGGTGCTTCACCAGCCTTACCGGTGTAACGAGCCGGGGGTATTGAGAGGAAGTCTGCATGCAAACCACCCTGCTGAAACCCAAGACCATTCAGGTCGAGCAACTTGCGCCCAACAAGGCCAAGGTCACGCTCGAGCCTTTCGAGCGCGGCTACGGCCACACGCTCGGCAACGCGCTGCGTCGCGTTCTGCTGTCGTCCATGGTGGGCTACTCGGCCACCGAAGTTACGATCGCTGGCGTTCTGCATGAGTACTCGTCGATCGACGGCGTGCAAGAAGATGTCGTCAACATCCTGCTGAATCTCAAGGGCGTGGTGTTCAAGCTCCACAACCGCGACGAAGTCACGCTGAGCCTGCGCAAGGACGGCGAAGGCCCGGTCCTGGCTTCGGACATCCAGACCCCGCACGACGTCGAGATCATCAACCCCGACCACGTGATCGCGCACCTGTCGCAAGGCGGCAAGCTCGACATGCAGATCAAGGTTGAAAAGGGTCGCGGCTACGTGCCCGGCACGATGCGCCGCTACGCGGACGAGCCGACCAAGTCGATTGGCCGCATCGTTCTGGACGCATCGTTCTCGCCGGTCAAGCGCGTGAGCTACACGGTCGAAAGCGCCCGTGTCGAACAGCGTACCGACCTGGACAAGCTGCTCGTCGAGATCGAAACCAACGGTGCGATCACCGCCGAAGACGCTGTGCGCGCATCGGCTAAAATCCTGGTTGAACAGCTCGCCGTGTTTGCGCAGCTCGAAGGCGGCGAACTCGCAGCATTCGATGCACCCGCACCGCGCAGCGCACAGCAATTCGATCCGATCCTGCTGCGCCCTGTCGACGAACTCGAACTGACGGTGCGTTCGGCCAACTGCCTGAAGGCCGAAAACATCTACTACATCGGTGACCTGATCCAGCGTACCGAGAACGAACTGCTCAAGACCCCGAACCTGGGTCGCAAGTCGCTCAACGAAATCAAGGAAGTCCTTGCTTCGCGCGGCTTGACCCTGGGTATGAAGCTCGAAAGCTGGCCACCGGCTGGCCTCGACAAGCGTTGATTTGAATTTGGCTCAGAAAAGAGCCAGTGCACCGGGCAGTACCTGATACGGCTGCCTGTTTTTATAAAGTAAAGGAAAAGCACCATGCGTCACGGTCACGGACTCCGCAAACTCAACCGCACCAGCTCGCACCGCCTTGCGATGCTGCAGAACATGATGAACTCGCTCATCGAGCATGAAGTCATCAAGACCACGGTCCCCAAGGCCAAGGAACTGCGCCGCGTCATCGAACCGATGATCACGCTCGCCAAGAAGCCCACGCTCGCCAACAAGCGCCTGGCCTTCGACCGCCTGCGCAGCCGCGACAGCGTCGTCAAGCTCTTCGCCGATCTGGGCCCGCGTTTCGCGGCACGTCCGGGCGGCTACACCCGTATTCTGAAGATGGGTTTCCGCGTGGGCGACAACGCTCCGATGGCGCTGGTCGAACTCGTCGACCGTCCTGAAATTAAAGATGACGCCGCTGTACAAACAGCTGCTGAATAAGCTATAATTTATACTTGCCGCGCGATGGAGCAGCCTGGTAGCTCGTTGGGCTCATAACCCAAAGGTCGCAAGTTCAAATCTTGCTCGCGCAACCAATTTAAAAGGCCCTTTGAATTTCAAAGGGCCTTTTTTCTTGGCCGGTAAATAAATCAGAAAAAGCCCTCGCAATGAGGGCTTTGCCGTTTGTGGCAATTGCATTCGGCTGTGCCACGCGGAGCAGCGAATCACGCTGCAGAAATTGCCCCGGTGAAAGTGCGGCTCCTTGCCCGCAATCACGTCCGCCTCCACATTGCCGAAGGTGGTTTGCGGCTTGTCCCTGATGCCGTCGTAGAAGGCTTGGATGATGCCGTCCTTGAAGTGCTCGGTCTGACCCTGCAGGAAGTTCAGCGCTGGGTTGCAGCCAATCCCGCCGCCGACCACAGCGTGGCCCACCTCGCGGCGCGCATGGGCCTCAGCGAGCGACATTTCGCGCGGCTGTTCAGGCAGGAGGTGGGGGTCACACCCGCGGCATGGGTGGAAGACATTCGGGTGGCGGCTGCACGCGGCCTGCTGGAGGCGGGAGACGCCGCACCCAAGCAGGTGGCGTCCCTGTGCTGTTTTGCCGATGCCGACACACTGCGTCGCGCGTTCCAGCGCCAGTTGGGCATCACGCCGGCGGAATACCGCAAGCGCTTCGCGCACGCCATCGTCTGAAGAAGAACGGCGGCCTGCGCGAGAGGGGGATCAGTCCGGCACGACCGCCGTGACTTCGATCTCGACCTTTGCGCGGTGCTCGACCAGCGCCGCCACCTGCACGCAGGTCATGGCCGGAAAGTTGCGGCCCATCGCATCGCGATAGACCGGGCCGAGCTCTGAAAGCCGGCGCGTGTACTCGTCGCGATCGGTCACGTACCAGGTCATGCGCACCATGTGCTCGGGGCCCGCGCCACCCGCGCGCAGCACCTCGGCGATGTTGCGCAGCGCCAGGCCGCACTGGTCGATGAAGTCGTCCGACTCGAACTGCTGCTGCGCATTCCAGCCGATCTGGCCGCCGACGAACAGCATCGTGCCGCGCGCGGCAACGCCGTTCGCATAGCCCTTGGGAGGCAACCAGCCTTCAGGCTGCAGGAGTTTGTTGATCATGGTGTTGTTGTGTTGAGTTGTCTCAGTTTGAATCGCTGGAGCTTGCCGGTCTCGGTGCGCGGCAGCACCGTCACAAACTCGATCTCGCGCGGGTATTTGAACGGCGCGATCGTCGCCTTCACATGGTCCTGCAGCGCCTTCACGAGAACGGCGTCGCCTTCGTGGCCGGGCTTGAGCACGCAGAACGCCTTCACGATCATGCCCCGGTCGGCGTCGGGCTTGCCGATCACGCCGCACTCGGCCACGGCCGGGTGCTTGAGCAGCGCGTCTTCGACCTCCGGTCCGCCAACGTTGTAGCCGGCGGTGATGATCATGTCATCGGCGCGTGCCTGGTAGAAGAAGTAGCCGTCGTCGTCCTGCACGAACGAGTCGCCGGGGTAGTTCCAGCCGCTCTTCACGTAGTCGGTCTGGCGCGCGTCGTCGAGGTAGCGGCAACCCACGGGGCCCTGCAGCGCCAGCTTGCCGACGGTGCCGCGCGGCACCTCGTTGCCCGCGTTGTCCACCACCTTCGCGGTGAAGCCGGGCACGGCCTTGCCGACCGCGCCGCGGCGCACGTCGCTGCCGGCCGCGGAAATGTAGATGTGGAACACCTCCGTGCCGCCGATGCCGTCGAGCATCTCGAGGCCCGAGGCGTCCTTCCACAGCTGGCGCGTGGCATCGGGCAGGGCCTCGCCGGCGCTCACGCTGATGCGCAGGCTCGGCATGCCGTGCTGCTTCACGAACGGCGCCATCTGCCGATAGAACGTGGGCGCCGTGTAGCAGATGGTGGCGCCCACCTCGTTGATGAGCTTCACCAGCCCTTCGGGCGTGAACGGCGCATCGGCGAAGTAGATCGACGCACCCGCCCACATCGGGAACACCAGCATGCCGCCCAGCCCGAAGGTGAAGGCCAGCGGCGGCGAGCCGACCACGATGTCTTCGCTGCGCGCGCACAGCACATGGCGCGGCCAGGTCTCGCACATTGCGAGCACGTCGCGGTGCGTGGTGACGGGCGCCTTGGGCTTGCCCGTGGTGCCCGACGTGAACGCGAGCAGCGCAATGTCGTCCGATGCCGTGGGGCAGGCGGTGAACACGCCGCTCTTGCTCGCAGCGCGTGCAGAGAGCGAGTCGGGTGCATCCGGCTTGTTGAACGCGATCACGGTGGCAAGCACCGGGTGCTCGCGCTGCGCGATCACGAGTTCGTCGAGCAGGCGGCCGTCGCACAGCGCGGCCACGGGCTGCGACTTCTCGATGATCTCGCCCAGCTCTTTCGCGCGCAGCAGCGGCATCGTCGCCACTGCGATCAAGCCTGCTTTCACCACTGCGAGCCACGACAGCGCCATGGCCACCGAGTTGCCGCCGCGCAGCAGCACGCGGTTGCCCGGTACCAGCCCGAGGTCTTCGGTCAGCACCTGCGCGATGCGGTTGACCTCGATGGCCGCTTGCGCGTACGTCAGCGTGCCTTGCGGCGAGCGCAGCATCGGCTTGTCGCCGAAGCCTTTGGCCGCTGCCTTGTCGAGCAGCTCTTCGACCAGGTTGAGCTGGTCGGGCAGCTGCAGCTCGGGCAACTCATAGCGAAAGACGGGCAACTGCGCGGCAGGCGGCAGGCGGTCATGAACGAAGCGGTCGACTTGGGCAGACACGGTATTTATCCCCGCAGAACGGATTTGCCAATGATCAGTTGTTGAACCTCCGTCGCGCCTTCGTAGATGCGCAGCGAGCGGATGTCGCGGTAGAGGCTCTCAATCTTCGTGCCAACCTTCACGCCCAGGCCGCCGTGCATCTGCAGTGCCATGTCGATCACGCGGCTCGCGTTCTCGGTGGCGCACATCTTGGCCATGGCCGCGGCGGCCGACACGTCGCCCACCGCGGGTGCACCGCGTTGCTC